>Ga0182027_10000929_pt1 | contig 49371 bp, 45 predicted proteins | sample 712E1DmetaG_FD_121300 | JGI IMG/M metagenome (GOLD analysis project Ga0182027, IMG submission 121300) | Permafrost microbial communities from Stordalen Mire, Sweden - 712E1D metaG (Illumina Assembly) | ecosystem: Environmental > Terrestrial > Soil > Wetlands > Permafrost | place: Sweden...
GGAGATCCACCTTTCGATGGAAGTGCCTAAGCTACTGTTATTCGCTTATGCTGCGAGAGCGTAATTAGTTTCGCCTTTTGTTGTTTTGTGACACTGTTCAAGCGACGCGCCACCACACGCTGCATGCTTACATACCACCTCTCATGCTGTCAAAACCAAATCAACCCCGGTGATATCTGCTACAAAGATACAAAATATGTTCCCAAACAGAACTTATGATTGCAAAAATCAAGCTGGAGTTATTATCTTCACAACTCAGTAAATTATATTTCATTATGATAGGGAGAGACAATTACGGAGGCCATTTTATAGGCAAGTTTTGCCTTATGCCTTACTCCTCACGCCCCACACCTGATGCCTCATACCTCACTTTAACGCCTCACGCTTCATACCGGTACCAGAACCCAGAAACAATTAATTAAACCTAAATATCAAATCATTATGAGAAAAACCTTTTACCTTCTTCTTCTCCTCTTACCGCTAAACCTGTTTTCACAACAGGATGATGCACCGGTAGTTGGTGTCAGCGATAAAAGGGTTGAAACGTATGGTCTGAGAAATGCCAGTGTTGTGGTCGATTATCAGACTACTATGGAGAATACTGATATTCTCATTTCTAACGGAAGGATTGAAGCCATAGGTACAAACCTGGTTTTCCCGAAAGGAACAATTATTTATGACCTGACCGGAAAAACAGTATATCCTTCATTTGTTGATGCTTATGCAGGCAACTACGGAATCAAAACCCAGACTCCTGCAACAAATGAAGCAAATCCTTTTGCCTCTCTTTTCAATCCTGGTCAGGGAGGAAGATCATCTCAAACTGTAACTCCTGAAGCCCGGATTGCAGATTACTGGAATGATGGAATCCATTCTTCATTTAATATCACCGATGAATTTATTCCTGATTCAAAAACTGCCGGTGAATATCGTCAGATTGGCTTTGGCTCTGTTGTGGCATTCAAAGCTACCGGAATTGCCAGGGGAACATCAGCGCTTGTCAGTACTGGTGACGGTAAAGCAAATAATGTGATATTAAAAAGCAAAACGTCAGCAAATTATACATTTGGCAGAAACAGGTCTGCTGACATTTATCCAGCCTCCCAGTTTGGAGTAATTGCCCTTCTGCGTCAGCTTAATTATGATGCGCAGTGGTATAAACAGTTGCCTGTGGGTTATTTTCATGACGATGGTCTTGAAGCATATAACGCCAGTCTCTCTTTGCCCCAGATATTCGAAGTAACAGATAAGATCGAAGTTATGAGGGCAGATAAAATAGGGAAGGAATTTGGTATAAACTATATTATTAAAGGTAGTGGTGATGAGTACCAGGTTTTGAATGATATCAAAAAATGCGGAAATAAGCTGATTATCCCTGTTAACTTTCCGGAAGCGCCAGATATTAAGGATCCTTATGATGCAGAAGCTGTCTCATACACAACACTTAAGCATTATGAGCTTGCTCCTTCAAATCTTTCCAGAGTTTCCGGTGCAGGGCTTACCTTCGCAATAACTGCTTCTGATCTGAGGTTGCGCACAAGCTTTCTTGCAAATCTCAGAAAAGCAGTTAAATATGGACTGCCGGAAGCTGAAGCGCTTAAAGCTCTTACTCTCACTCCGGCAAGCATGATTGGTGCTGCCGACCTGGTTGGTGCTATTAAAAAGAATATGATCGCCAATCTGCTTATAACATCAGGGAGTATCTTCAATGATGATTGTGTTATATACGAAAACTGGGTGCAGGGAACTCCTTACAGATTTGTTGATATGAGAATCAAGGATCTGAGAGGCACATATTCTCTCAATGTCGATACATCCAGATATAAACTTGCTTTATCAGGCACATTTGATAAACCAACTATAAAGCTCACTCTTGATACAACCGCAATAAGAGGAGCAACTTTCACCCAGGAAAAAGATATTGTCAGTATAACTTTTGAGAGATCAAGGGTTCGTTACCGCCTGTCAGGATATATTTCAGGAAAAGACCTTGAAGGCCAGTGCCAGCTTGATAATGGGAAATGGGTTACCTGGAAAGCTACCATTAGCGGTCCTGCTCCTGAAGCTGAAGGAAGACAGAGAAGACAAACTCCTATTCCTGAACTTGGTAAAGTAATATATCCTTTTACAGCGTATGGCAGAGCTGAGATACCGAAGCAGGAAGATATTTTAATTAAAAACGCAACTGTCTGGACCAACGAAAAGGAAGGGAAACTACTTAATACTGATGTTCTTGTTCAGAAAGGGAAAATTGTGAAGATTGGTAAGAATTTATCTGCTGAAAGCTCAAGAATTATAGATGGAACGGGCATGTATCTTACTTCCGGGATAATTGATGAACACTCTCATATTGCACTTTCTTCCACTAACGAAATGGGACAGGCAATTACTTCCGAAGTGAGATGCAGTGATGTTATAGATCCTGAAGATCTGACCATTTACAGACAGATGGCAGGCGGTGTAACGGCCGCTCATTTACTTCATGGTTCAGCTAATCCAATAGGTGGACAATCAGTACTGATCAAGTTTAGATGGGGTCATAATGCAGAAGAATTAAAGATCGAAAATCAGATTGGCATCGTGAAACATGCTCTTGGTGAAAACGTTAAACGCACAACCAACCGTTACCCGAATTCACGTATGGGCGTAGAACAGATAATCAGGGACGCTTACCAGAGAGCTGTTGATTATAACAAACAATGGAAATCATGGAATGCTTTGAAACCAGCAGACAAGGTTGGTAAAATTCCGCCCCGCCGGGACCTCGAACTCGATGCCCTTGTTGATATACTTGAAAAAAGGAGCGTTATCGAATGTCACTCTTATGTTCAATCGGAAATTGCTATGATATTAAATATTGCTAAGGATTTTGGCGTAAAGGTCAATGCCCTGATTCATTGTGGTGAAGGCTACAAAGTTGCAGATCAGATCGCTGAAAGTGGCACTGCAGCTTCTGTTTTCGCCGACTGGTGGGATTATAAGTATGAAGTTTATGAAGGAAATACTTATAATGCAGCAACATTAATAAGCCAGGGTGTGCTTACGTGTATCAATTCCGATGATGCCGAAATGGGAAGAAGGCTCAATCAGGAAGCTGCAAAAGTGATGAAATACGGTGGTATTTCTGAATCCGAAGCATGGAAACTGGTTACTCTTAATCCTGCAAAAATTCTTCATCTCGATGACAGGATGGGAAGCATAAAGGTTGGCAAGGATGCTGATCTGGTATTATGGACCGACAATCCTCTTTCAATCTATGCACGGGCAAATAAAACAATTGTGGACGGTACTGTCTATTATGATGAAGAACAGGATGCAAAGATGAAAGAACAGATAGATAGTGAACGTAACAGGATAATCTCAAATATCCTCCGCGAAGCTCCGGCAATAAGTTCAACAACTCCTAATTTTCCAAGACGATGAAAAGAAAGATATTTATTTCGATATTGCTGATTCTTGCCTCTCTGATTCAGGCAACAGCACAAAGTCCTGTAGTTGCTCCGGCACAGAAAAAACCTGTTATGCTGGTTGGTGGAACCATTCATACAGGTACAGGTGAAGTTATAGAAAATGGAACTGTGGTTTTTTCAGGTGGAAAAATTATCTCAGTTGGTAAATCAACCGATATTAAAATCGATAAAACAGGCTATGATGTAATTGATGTGACCGGAAAACAGGTTTATCCCGGTTTAATATTCCCTAATACCAGTCTGGGATTGATTGAAATAGAAGGTGGTGTAGAAGTTGCAACAGATGACAGGGAGATTGGTGATCTTAATCCAAATGTCCGTGCTATTGTTGCATATAATACTGATTCGCATGTTATTCCCGTGATAAGATCAAATGGTGTCCTGCTTGCACAGATTGTTCCCAAAGGAACCTTATTGCCTGGAACTTCAAGTGTAGTTCAGCTCGACGCCTGGAACTGGAAAGACGCTGCATATAAAATTGATAATGGTATCCAGTTGGGTTGGCCGAGAAAAGCTTCCTTTGGTGGAAGAAGAGGTGGTGCCGATTTGGCTGCAATACCTGCTGCAGGTGCAAGCGCTTATGATAAAAACGTCGAATCACTTGAGAAGATCTTTACAGATGCCATAGCCTATGCTGCTGTTGAGAAACCTGAAAATGTAAATCTCAGACTTGAGTCAATGAAGGGCCTATTTACAGGGGAAAAGATCCTTTTTATCAGCGCTTCTGAGCCAAAAGGAATAATTGCTGCTGTTTCTTTCGCAAAAAGGTACGGTGTCAGGAGGATTGTTCTTGTAGAAGCTGATGAAGCAGCCTGGGCTGTAAAGGACTTTCTTAAGGAGAATAATATTCCTATCATACTGGCAAATCCTCTTAGCCTGCCCAGGCATGATTACAGTGATACAAAGCTTCCGTTCAAACTGGCAGCAATGTTTAAGAATGAAGGAATCCTCGTTGGTCTTACATATTCACAACAGGCTTACCCAAATCTTTCTTTTGCAGCAGGACAAACAGTGGCATATGGACTTACAAAAGAGGAAGCTCTTCAGACTATCACACTTAATAATGCAAAAATCCTTGGGATTGATGATAAAACTGGTTCACTTGAAGCCGGGAAAGATGCAAATATTGTGGTATCTACCGGTGATATTCTCGACATGTCAACAAACAATGTTGAATTAGCCTTCATCACTGGACGTAACATTAACCTTGATAACAAACATAAGCAGCTTTACAGACGCTTCAATGCAAAATATGAAAATATGAAAGAGGCTAGATAACAGATTATTGTATTTAGAATCAGGGGTGAAGAAAAACAATCTTCACCCTTTTACTTTATCGGTGGTACTATGATTCATTTCCATGGAACCTTGAGTAACTTTTTTTATAACACAGAGAATCACATAGTATGCACAGAGTTACACAGAGTTTTGTATTTTTACACTATGAAGATCATGATTATCGGAACTGCTTATCCTTACAGAGGAGGACTGGCTGCTTATAACGAACGACTGGCAAGGCAATTTGTTGATGAAGGTCATGATGTTACAATTGTTACATTTAAGCTTCAGTATCCCGGTTTTCTGTTTCCTGGCAAATCTCAGTTTATTGACGGACCTGCTCCGGAAGGACTAAAGATCATAAGAAGAGTCAATTCAGTAAATCCCTTCAATTGGTTATCAGTAGGATATATGGTTAAAAAAGAAAGACCCGATTTACTGATATTTAAATACTGGATTCCATTAATGGCTCCCTGTTTCGGAACGATAGCAAGAATAGCCAGATCAAATGGTCATACAAAGGTAATTTGTGTTCTTGATAATGTCATTCCCCACGAAAAGAGAGCTGGCGACAAAATTATGACCAGATATTTTACAGGCTGTATTGATGGCGCAATAGCTATGTCACAATCAGTGCTTAATGACCTCGTACAATTCCGCAGCGATATTCCTGTGAAACTCAGTCCTCATCCTGTTTTCGATAACTTTGGCGCTTCTGTACCCAGGCAGGAAGCATTAATTAAGCTTGGATTTGAACCGGATTTCAGATACCTTCTTTTCTTCGGATTCATTCGTGCATATAAAGGTCTGGATCTTTTAATTGAGGCATTTGCAGATAGCAGGTTAAGAGACAGAAAGCTTAAGCTTGTTATTGCCGGTGAGTTTTATGAAGATTCGACTCCATACGTTGATTTAATCAGAAAGTATAATCTTGAAGATGAGATAATTCTGTTCGACAGGTTTATTCATGATAATGAAGTTAACCTGTTCTTTTCAGTTGCCGATCTTGTAGTTCAACCATACAGGAATGCAACACAAAGCGGAGTAACGCAAATAGCTTACCACTTTGAAAAGCCCATGCTGGTAACTAATGTCGGAGGGTTAAAGGAAATTGTTCCTGATGGTCGTTGCGGATATGTTGTAAACACTGATCCGAAGGAAATTGGAGATTCTATATATGATTTTTTCGAAAATAACAGGAATGAAACATTTGTTAAAATGGTGAAAGAAGAAAAGAAAAAATATTCCTGGAGTAAAATGACTGATTCAATTACAGAGGTTTACAAAAAAAGCATTAATAATGATAATTCGAAGTAAAGCTCCTCTCAGGCTTGGTCTGGCTGGTGGTGGTACCGATGTCTCGCCCTATTCCGATATTTATGGCGGTGCAGTTCTTAATGCCACAGTCAGCCTCTATGCCTATGCTTCTATTGAACCACGTGCTGATAATATTATTGCAATAAGGTCAATAGATAAAGATACTACCATTGAATTGCCATCATCGGGCTACCTTGAAATTGATGGTCAGCTTGATCTGATTAAAGGTGTGTATAACAGAATTTTAAAAGATTATAAGATTAATCCTCTTTCATTTACCATTACAACTTATGTCGATGCTCCTGCAGGTTCAGGCCTGGGAACATCATCTACAGTGGTCACTGCTGTTCTGGGTGCATTTACAGAATGGTTGAAACTTCCATTGGGTGAATATGATCTGGCAAGGCTTGCTCACGAAATCGAACGTTCTGATCTTGGTATGGCTGGCGGTAAGCAGGATCAGTATGCAGCTACATTCGGAGGGGTAAATTTTATGGAATTTTATGATAAAGGCAAGGTAATTGTCAACCCATTAAGAATTAAAGATCAGGTATTGAATGAGTTATCAAATAATATAATTCTGTTCTATACAAAGACCAGCAGGATTTCTTCAGAAATAATCAAGACCCAGCAGGAAAATGTTAATTCCGGTTCAGTTAAATCTGTGGAGGCAATGCATAAGCTTAAGGAACTTGCTGTTAAGATGAAGGAGGCAATATTGAAAGGAAAGCTCGACATAATGGGCGAATTACTGAACCTTTCATGGGAATATAAGAAACAGATGGCTGATGGTATTTCCAATGTGCATATAGATAGAATTTATAATGCAGCTGTTGAAGCGGGTGCAACAGGTGGTAAAATAAGCGGAGCAGGAGGGGGTGGTTTTATGTTTTTCTACTGCCCGGGAATAACACGATATAATGTTATCAAAGCGTTGGAACAATTTGGCGGTCATGCCCGCAGGTATGAATTTACTAAACAGGGATTGGAGACCTGGACTTACTAAACTGACATGGCAAAAGAAGCTTTGATCCTTGCAGGTGGTTTTGGTACCAGGCTTAAGAGCATTGTGAATGAAATCCCGAAACCAATGGCTCTCATCAAGGATTTACCTTTCCTGTCATACCTTCTTGAACAACTCCATAAGTATAAATTCGATAAAATCATACTTGCTGCTGGTTACAAATCTGAGGTTATAGAATCATATTTCGGAACATCTTATAAAAGTATTAAGCTTGTTTATTCAGTTGAAGATAAACCACTTGGAACCGGAGGTGCTATATCCAAAGCAATGGGATTAATTCAATCAGATTATTGTATTATACTGAATGGAGATACCTTCTTTGAAGTGGATTTAGAAGATATGGAGAAAATGTTCCGGCAAAGTAATTCAGGTTTGATGGTTGCCCTGAAGCCGATGGTAAATTTTGACAGATATGGAGCTGTCGTTATTGGCAGCAAAAAAATTGTATCATTTAATGAAAAGAAATTCTGTGCAAATGGTCTGATTAATGGTGGAATCTATATTGTAAACAAAAATTGGTTTGAAGAAAAATCCATCGGTGAGGTATTCTCATTTGAAAAAGATATCCTGGAAAAACTAGTAAGTAAGGATAAAATAACGTATTATATATCAGAAGGTTATTTTATAGATATAGGTGTACCTGAAGATTATATAAGAGCTTCTGAAGAACTTCCCTATTTTTACCCCCTAAATCCCCCAGATGGGGGACTTGTTTAACATTGAATCTATGAGTAGATGAGCGATTTACACCTCCCCATTTGGGGAGGCTAGGAGGGGTAAACTTAACTCTAAATATTGACTTTATCTTTAATCAGGTAATTATTTCTTTCGGAAGAGTTCCTGTTAATCAATTCCCCCAGAAATCCTGTCAGAAACAATAATGTTCCTATGATCATAACTGTTAGCGCAATATAAAAATATGGACTTTCTGTTACGAGCGGGGCTCTTTGATTATTCGAAACATACCATAGCTTTCTTCCACCCAGAAAACCTGCCATTACAAACCCGATAAAGAACATCAGAGTACCTAGTGAACCGAATAAATGCATCGGACTTTTCCCAAATCTTGTTATAAATCCTATTGTCAGAAGATCGAGATATCCTTTTATGAATCTGTCAAGTCCGTACTTTGTCACTCCGTATTTTCTTGCCCTGTGTTCGACAATTTTTTCCCCTATTTTATTAAATCCGGCTTCTTTTGCCAGCATCGGCATATACCTGTGCATCTCACCGAAAACCTCAATACTTTTAACAACTTCATTTTTATAGGCCTTTAATCCGCAGTTGAAATCATGCAGCTTAATACCTGAGGACCATCTGGCTGTCCTGTTATAAAATTTGCTTGTAACTCTTTTGATTAACGGATCATAACGCTTCTTCTTCCAGCCTGATACAAGATCATAACCATCTTCCCTTATCATCCTGACAAGTTCAGGTATTTCATCGGGACTATCCTGAAGATCTGAATCCATTGTTATCACAACATCTCCTGAAGCTTCCTGAAATCCTGTATGAATGGCGGCTGCTTTGCCATAGTTTCTTCTGAACCTGAGCCCTTTAATGAAGCTTTTCTCTTTGCTTAGACCATTAATGATTTTCCAGGATGAATCGCTGCTGCCATCATCAATAAATATAAGCTCAAAAGAAATTTTAGAATTATTGCATACCTTTTCAATCCAGGCAGATAACTCAGGAAGTGATTCTTCTTCGTTGAAAACTGGTATTACAATAGATAAATCCATATGTCAAACTAGTCTATTGTTTTTCAATGTCATCAACTAACGGATTGCCTTCTTTCCTAGTAAAAATACTGACAAGAAGTGATTCAACTGTACCTGCAATCATGCCAAAGAACAATCCTGAGATCACCATGAACCCAGGCGTCATTAATTTTTTAGTGAATTCCATACCAGTATCAATAGTCTGTTGTGGCAGACCTTTTTGTACCATTCCCTCTTCTGAAATGGCAAGTATTTTCTTTATTAATCCGGGATCGATATACTTATAAAGAATGTATGAGAAAATAACAGAAATAATAGTGGAATATAAAAAAATAATCACCCCTGCTCCAACAGACTGTCCATAAGTAATATATCCCTTAAGGAAGTTATCCCTGTATGACTTTATCATAAAATAAAGAATAACCATATTTATGGGCAATAAAATATATCCTAATGTTTTATTGAGAAGAAGATCCAAGAAATATAATAATAAAGTAAATACTACTCCAATTAAACCAAGGATTAAACCATTATTCAAATTTGCCTTCCAGACTGAAACTTTTGTTTCCATAACATCAGTATTAAATTGTTATTAGGGGTCAAGTGATTATTAAACAAATATAATGTAAAAATGAGAAAGCACGCTTTTCATGATAATGAAATATTATTTTGCCAGCGTCGCGAAAAATTGTATTTTTGCACTGGGTAAGTCTTATACGACCAGCTCCTGCTGAACTCCCCCAGGACCGGAAGGTAGCAAGGGTAGGCGGTTGTAGCGGTGCGATATAAGTAGCTTACCCTTTTTATTTAGTACTTGGAGTGCCTTAAGTGCCTAGAATACTTAAAGTTAAAGCTAAGTACTCAAAACTTTAGGCACTCCGGGATACTTTTTTATTAGCTTTGCCAATATTGTTAATCTAATGTTTATTCGTATCTATCCCGAGAATCCTAACCCTGAGCAGATCAGGAAAGTTGCAGATATTCTGGAGCAGGGAGGGATTATTATTTATCCCACTGATACGATCTATGCTATGGGTTGCAGCATAAAAGCTTCAAAAGCAATCGAAAAGATTGCAAGATTTAAAGGTCTCAATCCGTCGAACCCAGATCTTTCAATTATTTTTCACGATATGAGTCAGCTTTCCGAGTACACTATTATTCATGATAACAATATCTTCAAGCTTCTCAAAAGAAACCTTCCAGGGCCTTTTACTTTTATTGTTCAGGCAAACAATCAGATTCCCAAGATGTTCAGGAATAAAAAGAAAACAATAGGAATCAGGATCCCGGATAATAATATTGTCCTTGAACTGGTTAAGGAACTTGGTACTCCAATAATTACTGCTTCAATTCACGATCAGGATGAAGTGATTGAATATACCACTGATCCTGAACTTATTTATGAAAAATTCCGCGATTTTGCCGATTTAGTTATTGATGGAGGTTATGGCAAGAATGAGGCATCAACCATTGTAGACTGCACAGGTGATGAAACAATCATTATCAGACAGGGTCTTGGCGAACTGGAGAAATGAACTGATAATTTCCTGTAAAATCTTTGAAAAATAATACATAATTAGTTTAACTCAAGCTTTTTCTGACAATTATCTTAGATTGGTTCAAAGGCCGCAAATATATGCTCCTGACTTTCTTACGTACCTGATTTTTTTGTCGGTAATTTGCTCCGTAGTAAACGGAATTTTCGAACCTGAAGGTGTTTCTGAAGAGAAGACAATGGTTTCCGGCAAATATTGGGGCAGAATATTCTTTTCTATATAAGGTCTTTTGCCAGTCACAATAATGATTGCAAAATTATTGTTTCTTAGAAATCTGGTTCTCAATGAGTCTGTTATAAGTAATCTTTTTGTTCCAATCTGTAAGGCCTTTGCTTTTCCTTCATAACTTATTAGTCTGATTTTCAGACCCTTCGTTGCGACATGTCTGAGGACTTCGCTGGGGACAGAATCATTTCTGGTAAAAAGATTCAGGGTGTTTCCCGTTTTTATTCCGGTTGTTGGGAAGGAAGGGTTATTATAAACAATTAACTCGTTAGTGTTTGAATTTTCAATTCTTTTAAAATTTATTGCAAGGGCAAACACTATGAAAGCCATAACAGGATATTTTATACTGAATGGCTGCTTTTTCAAGAGAAAAAACATAAGAAGGAATATGGCAAATACCAAAGAGCCACATTCAAATGTTGTCATTCCAATTTTGTCAATTGTTGAATATGGTAATGAGGCAGCAGTGGCAGTCAGAAATTCGGTCACTCCGGTCAATTTATCTAGGATATGAGCAAGAAATACTGAAACCGGAATGACAGAATATGTAAATATTACCATGAATCCTATTATAATAAGTAGTGAAGCGAAAGGAACAATTATCACATTGGTTATTATGAAATACACTGGGAATCTGTTAAATAGCATTATTGTCAATGGCAAATTACCGGTCTGTGCAACGAGTGAAACAACTACAGATTGCCAGATCTTATCTGGTAGCCTTCTTTTAAATTGTAGTTTGATATAAAGATCATGGTAAAATCCTATAATATAAATTACTGCCATGTATGAAAGTAAAAATCCGGCATCTGCTATCACAGATGGTTTTAATACAATAAGAATAAATGCAGATGCCAGAACTGAATTTATTCCATTAACCTTCCGACTCATCATTTTCCCTGCCTGAAGGAAACTGAACATGAAAGTTGCACGGAGGACTGGCGAACTAAGACCTGTTACAAAAGCAAATGCCCATAGAATCAGTACGGTAAGGACAATTCTCAGAATATTGAGCTTCCCTTTTAAGAAGAAAAGCAGGTTAAAAACAAACAGACTTAGGATTCCGACATGCAACCCCGATACTACCATTATATGAATAATCCCGGCATTAATAAAGATCTGCTTTTTTTCAGGATCAAGATGTTCCTTCTGTCCGAGAGTAATAGCTGAAACGATAGCTAATCTTTCACCTTTTATGCCACGTTCCTCGTACATTTTAATAATTCTCTCCCTTATAATCAGAGCCAGATATTTTAGTTTTCTATGCTTCGGCGAAGTGCAGGTAATAATATTTTTACTCCCTGTAAAAGCATAGTATTTGATGCCTTTTGATGCCATAAAGGATTTATAGTTAAACTCATTTGGGTTACCTCTATTCTCTATTTCAATGGGAGTACATCTTATCAGCAAAATGTCTCCAGGCAGCATTTTCTTTATAACTGAATCTTTCCTGTAGTAAAGTAAAATTGATCCATTTACACTATTCTTCCTTTCACCCGAAATGACTTTATTCAGTTCTATTGTCAGCATATAGGTATTTTCCTTTTCGACTGGAAAATCAGAAATGGTCGAAAGAAAAGTGGTCTGTTCAGATACCAACTTTGAGGTACTTTTTTTTTCATTATTTATCAGAATGAGACCACAGGTATAGAATGCAATAAAGATTACTATCCCATAAACAGGATTTTCAGGTCGGGTATTAAAGAATAGGGATAAAGAAAAACCGGCTATAATAATGATGATCAGTGCGATGACAAATAATAATCCCGGTAAGATATACATACCTGATATTATACCAAGACATAGCGGTACAATAATTCTCAGAAATGGAATTTCCTTGTGAAGCACAGTCCGCAGCTTTTGAGACTGTATAAAGATAAAAAAAAGTACTCAAAGTGCATAAAGTTTGAAATACTTAAAGTTTGAATAATAATAACTTTAAGTACTCTAAGTACTTTAGGCCCTTCATACTACTTTATCTTCTGTCCAGGCAGAATTGTCTTATAGTCAGCCTCAAATTTTCCTTTGCTGATATCTGTAAGCTTCCCTTTCAGGAGTCTTTTTCTGAGCGGATTAATTCTATCCACGAACAGAATTCCATCAAGATGATCATATTCATGCTGGATGATTCTGGCTTTGTAGCCATCAAAAACCTCATCGTGATATTGCCAGTTTTCGTCATAATACCTGATACGGATATGAGATTCCCTTTTCACCTCTTCACGTAAATGGGGTATACTCAGGCATCCTTCATTCATAGGCACCTGCTCGCCACATTTTTCTACAATATGAGCATTAATAAAAGCTTTTTTGAACCCTGCCAGCTCAGGTTCATCTTCTGCAACAGGGGCTCCGTCAATAACAAAAATTCTTATGGATTTCCCAACCTGAGGCGCAGCAAGACCCAGACCCTCAGAATGATACATAGTATCAAAAAGATCGTCGATAAGTGTTTGCAATCCGAGATAATCTTTTTCAATATCTGCTGCAACCTTTTTTAAAATACTATGGCCATAAACAACGATAGGATATGTCATTTTTTGTTTTCTTTTTCCTTTAGGAATTTTCTTTTTTCAAGAAAAGCCTGAAGGATTAATGAGGCACTTATTTTATCTGCCAGAGTTTTATCTCTCCGGTCTTTCTTTTTTACACCACCATCAATTATTATCTGCAATGCTATTTTTGAAGTAAACCTTTCATCAACAAGATGTAACGGTTTATCAGGGAATAGCTTTCCAAGTCTTTTAAGAAATGGATCGATAAATATAACCGAATCACTTGGCTTATTGTTCAGTTGAACAGGATAACCAATAACAAATTCATCAACCGTTTCTTTTTTCAGATAATCAAGGAGGAAATTTTCTATCTCAGAAGGTCCAATTGTTGTCAGGGGAGATGAAATTATCTGCAATGGATCTGTAACTGCCAGACCTATTCTTTTTCTGCCGTAATCAAATGCAAGTATCCTGCCCATAATTTTAACAAGGCACAAAAATACGAATATTAATTAAATCCAATAAGAAAGCCACCCTTCAGGATGGCTTTGATCTTATTCTGTCTTAACTGTGAACTCCATGGCAGCAAGCCTCTGGTAAGTTTTATATCTCCATTTTGAATTCACTTCAGCAGCTTTAAAAAGTATTTCAGCCTCTTTAGGAAATGATTTCTTCAATGAAGTATAACGTACTTCTGATCCCAGGAAATCCTGGAATTTGCTCCAATCAGGTTCTTTTGAATCGAGTGTGAACGGGTTCTTACCCTCAGCTTCGAGAAGCGGGTTGAACCTGTAAAGATGCCAGTAACCGGCTTCAACAGCAGCTTTTGTCTGCGCCTGTGTCTTACCCATACCATCTCTCAGTCCATGGTTTATACATGGTGAATAAGCAATTATAAGTGATGGTCCGGGATAAGCTTCAGCTTCCTTAATAGCCTTCAGATATTGTGCATTACTTGCACCCATAGCTACCTGAGCAACATATACATATCCGTAGCTCATTGCCATCTGGCCAAGATCTTTTTTACGTATCTTCTTACCTGAAGCGGCAAATTTTGCTACAGCACCGGCAGGTGTAGATTTTGATGCCTGACCACCTGTATTAGAATATACTTCAGTATCGAGTACAAGAATATTTACATCCTCACCGGAAGCTATTACGTGGTCGAGTCCGCCGTAACCAATGTCATAAGCCCAACCGTCACCACCAAAAATCCAATGAGATTTTTTAACCAGATATTGTTTGAGGCTGAGTATCTCTTTTGCAACTTCAGATTTATCTTTTTCACATGCAGTAATTACCTTATCTGATGCAACTCTTGAGCCTTCTGCTTTATCTTTTGCACTTAGCCATTCTTCGAAGGCAACTTTAGTTTCTCCGGTAACTGTATTGTTTAAAAGGGCTTCATTCATTCTGAGAGCGATACGATCTCTGAGTTTATTTGCACCAAGTGAAAGCCCAAAACCGTATTCAGCATTATCTTCAAAAAGTGAATTAGCCCATGCAGGACCATGACCATTTTTATTAATGGTATATGGTGTGCAGGGAGCTGATCCTCCATAAATTGAAGAACAACCAGTTGCATTTGAAACGATCATCCTGTCTCCAAAAAGTTGCGTAACAGCTTTAATATAGGGTGTCTCACCGCAACCAGCACATGCTCCGGAGAATTCAAATAATGGCTGTGAGAACTGGCTGTTTTTTACATTTACGAATTTGTCAACTACTGTATCTTTATATCCAACTTTTTCATGCATATATGTCCACCTCTCTGCTTCTACCAGCTGAGTCTCGAAAGGCTTCATAATGAGTGCTTTATTTTTTGAAGGACAAACATCAGCACAGTTACCGCAACCGGTACAGTCGTAAACACTAAGCTGAATTCTGAATTTATACTCACCTAAAGATTTTGGAATACCCTGAAGAAATTGTGTTCCCGCGGGAGCATTCTTTGCTTCTTCTTCTGTGAGAAGGAATGGACGGATTGCTGCATGAGGACAAACATAAGAACACTGGTTACACTGAATACATTCTTTTGGCTGCCATTCAGGTGAAAAAACTGCGATTCCGCGTTTCTCATAGGCGCTTGTTCCAGCCGGGAAGGTTCCATCCTCTCTGCCAATAAATGCACTTACAGGAAGATCATCACCCTTCATTTTATTGATCGGCTCCATCATATTGCGAATAAAATCAGGAATGTTCCTATTGTCTGGTTTGTTTTCGACTTTAATATTAGCCCATTCAGCAGGTATTTCAACTTTATGAACCTCGCCACCTTTATCAATGGCATTATTGTTCATTTTTACCACATTTTCACCTTTTTTCCCGTAAGATTTATAGATAGCTTTCTTCATCTCACTTACAGCCTTATCATAAGGTATGACTTCAGAAACCTTGAAGAATGCTGCCTGCATAATTGTATTGGTTCTGTTTCCAAGCCCAAGCTCTTCTGCAATCAGAGTTGCATTGATCATGTAAAAGTCAATTTTATTTTCAGCAAGGTATTTTTTCATATGGTCCGGAAGGCGTTTTTTTGTTTCTTCAGCATCCCATATCGAGTTCAGAAGAAATGTACCACCTTTCTTCAGACCTTTTAGCATATCATACTTTTCGAGATAGGCCGGGACATGGCATGCTACAAAATCCGGTGTATTTACAAGGTAGGGTGAACGTATTGGTTTATCACCGAATCTTAAGTGAGAGGTAGTTATTCCGCCAGATTTTTTTGAATCGTAAGCAAAATATGCCTGGCAATATTTATCGGTTGAGTCACCAATTATTTTGATTGAGTTTTTGTTAGCTCCAACTGTACCATCAGAACCCAGGCCATAAAACTTTGCAGCATAAGTTCCCGGATCTGAAACATTTATTTCCGGAAGTATAGGGAGTGATCTGAATGTCACATCATCCACAATTCCAACTGTGAAATGGTTCTTAGGTTCCTTAAGCTTCATATTCTCTAATACCGACATCATCATCGAGGGTGTGGTGTCTTTTGAGCTCAGTCCATAGCGGCCACCGAGTATTATAGGTCTTTCATTCCTCTCATAGAACATCTCTTTAACATCGAGAAAGAGAGGATCTCCGTTTGCACCGGATTCTTTTGTTCTGTCGAGAACAGTAATTTTTTTGACTGATTTTGGTAGAACCTCGAAGAAATACTTTGAAGAGAACGGACGATAAAGATGAACGCTTATAAGTCCAAATTTTTCCCCCTTCTTAGCAAGATAATCAATGGTTTCCTGTATTGTTTCGGTTACTGATCCAATTGCAATTATAATGTTTTCTGCATCAGGTGCACCATAATAATTAAATGGTTTGTATTCCCTTCCTGTTAATTTCGTCATATCATTCATATATGAAGCAACAATGTCGGCTACAGGTTCATAGAATTTATTAATTGATTCTTTAGCCTGGAAGAAAATATCAGGATTCTGGGCTGTTCCTCTTGTAACAGGATGCTCAGGGTTAAGGGCATTATTACGAAATTTTGTCAGTGCATCAAAATCAATCAGTTTCTTAAGATCATCCATCTCAAGGTATTCGATCTTCTGCACTTCAGCTGATGAACGGAAACCATCGAAGAAATGAAGAAAAGGAATCCTCGATTTTATTGCTGTCAGATGTGCGACCCCGGCCAAGTCCATAATCTCCTGAACACTTCCGCTGGCAAGCATTGCAAAACCGGTCTGACGTGTGGCATAAACATCGCTGTGGTCCCCGAAAATTGATAATGCGTGTGCAGCAATTGCTCTTGCACTTACATGGAATACACCTGGAAGCAATTCCCCGGCTATTTTATACATGTTAGGTATCATAAGAAGCAATCCCTGGGAGCATGTGAATGTTGAGCACAAAGCACCTGCCTGTAGAGCTCCATGCAGTGCACCGGCAGCTCCTGCTTCAGATTGCATCTCAACAACCTTGACCTGTTCTCCGAAAATGTTTTTTAGCCCTGCGGCAGCCCATTCGTCAACGAATTCTGCCATTGTAGATGATGGTGTGATTGGATATATGCAAGCTACTTCGCTAAACATATATGCAACATGTGATGCAGCCTGGTTACCATCGCATGTTATAAATTTTTTTGTTCCCATTTTAAATTAATATTGCTTGTTTAAAAATATTGTGTGAAAAAAATAACAGTAAAATAGAAAGAATAAGCTATGGATTAACCACCGTTCATTGATACAAGAAACTCTTCATTCGATTTTGCCTGGAGTAATCTATCACGCAAAAACTCCATTGCTTCCACAGAGTTCATGTCAGACAGATAGTTACGAAGGACCCATATCTTTTGAAGAATATTTTTGCTAAGAAGAAGTTCTTCTCTTCTTGTGCTGGAAGCAGGGATATCGATTGAAGGATAAATCCTCCTGTTCGAAAGTTTTCTGTCGAGCTGAAGTTCCATATTACCGGTACCTTTGAACTCTTCGAAAATTACATCGTCCATTTTAGATCCAGTTTCTGTAAGAGCAGTGGCAATGATAGTCAGGGATCCGCCATTCTCAATATTACGGGCAGCACCAAAGAAGCGTTTCGGTTTATGCAATGCGTTTGAATCAACACCACCTGAGAGTACTTTGCCTGAAGCAGGAGCAGTAGTATTGAACGCTCTTGCTAACCTTGTGATTGAATCGAGAAGGATCACAACATCATGGCCGCATTCAACCAGCCTTTTTGCTTTTTCTAGGACAATATTTGCAACCCTGCAATGTCTCTCAGCCGGCTCATCAAAAGTCGATGCAATTACCTCTGCTTTAACATTTCTGGCCATATCGGTAACCTCTTCAGGTCTTTCATCAACAAGCAGTATCATCAGATATACTTCAGGGTGATATTTTGCTATTGCATTCGCTATCTCCTGAAGCAGGACGGTCTTTCCTGTCTTAGGCTGAGCAACAATAAGTCCTCGTTGCCCTTTCCCGATAGGAGCAAACATATCAATAACTCTTACTGATAAAGAACCATCACCTGGTGTGCAAAGGGTGAATTTCTCATTCGGAAAGAGAGGTGTCAGAAAATCGAAAGGTACTCTATCGCGGATAAAATCTGCACTTCTTCCATTAATCTCATCCACTTTAATAAGCGGGAAATATTTTTCTCCCTCTTTTGGAGGACGGATAGAACCTTTAATAGTATCACCGGTTTTAAGTCCGAAAAGCTTTATTTGTGATTGTGAAACATATATATCATCGGGAGAGCTAAGGTAATTGTAGTCGGCTGACCTGAGAAATCCATAACCGTCAGGCATTATTTCAAGAACCCCGGTGTTAAAGATAATTCCTTCAAAATCGTAAGGTTTATCTTTTTTCTCTTCTTTTTCCTTTACTTCAACGACCTCATTAACAGGCTCTTTAAAACGTACTTCTCCGTTTGTTTCCGGAGTATATACTTCACTCGAAGGCTTGATATCTTCATCGAGTAAATCTCCGTTGCCAATCGGTAACAAAGGATCGTAAACCGGTTCAGATTTGACAGGAGAATATTTTTCAAAAGGATCTTTTTTAATTCCGGTTGTAAATTCCTTCCTTAAATCCGGCCTTTGATCCTGTTTCCATGGCAGTGTTTTACGATCATCACCAGATGATTCCTTCTTCCTGAAAAGGTCATGTTTCTCTTCATTCTTTGATTCAGGCTTACGGTTCTGTTCATGCCATTCTCTGGATCTTGTCTCAGGTTTGGAAAGATCATCAGGCGATACTGATATTACAGACTCTTTCGGAGCAATGCTGCCATTCTTGATAAACCTGGGTCTTTTACCACGCCTCAGGAACTGATCTTGCTGCTGTTGCTCTGTAGTATTTTCAGACTTTTCAATTTCAACAGTTATAGCTGGTCTGGAATCTGTCGATTCAATCGCCTGCTGGTCAAGAATTTTATAAATCAGATCCTGCTTTTTAAGAGTGTCTGCTTTGTTGATTTTAAGTTCCCTGGCTATATCCCTTAGTTCAGGAACCAACTTCTTACTTAACTCAAGAATGTCATACATATTTTAACGATAAGATGGAAAAATTAAAGATTTAAAGAATTGGTGGAGACCAGGGCTAGAAAGATTAATCATAGCCCATTGGAATACTCAACTGTTTTTTACATATCCAAAAACCGGTGCAATATTAAATAAAATTGCCAATATATTTCAAAGCAAATGATGTAAAATTATACCGGGATTATATCAATTTAAATCAATAAATTGATATTCAATAAGTAAAATAACGCCGCAAGTTAGTAAAAAACTAATGTTTCCAAAAATATTTTTAAGAGAAAATGTTGAAGAAGAACATTTTTTTTATTAAAATTGTACCCATAGCCTCTGATTCCCGAAGGAAACCTTAAATAAGGTCTGTATATGCGTCAGCTAAAAATTACCAAGCAGGTTACTAATCGTGATACTCCATCGCTCGATAAATATTTACAGGAGATAGGCAAGGTGGATCTGATCTCACCTGAAGAAGAAGTGGTTTTAGCCAGACGTATAAAATCGGGTGACCCTGAAGCTTTAGCAAAGCTTGTAAATGCTAATCTGAGGTTCGTTGTTTCAGTTGCAAAGCAATACCAGAATCAGGGAATGAGCCTTCCTGATCTTATAAATGAGGGAAACCTTGGATTGATGAAAGCTGCACAACGCTTTGATGAGACAAGGGGGTTTAAATTTATCTCTTATGCAGTATGGTGGATACGTCAGGCAATCCTGCAATCTCTCGCTGAACAGGCCAGAATAGTAAGACTTCCGGTAAATAAAATTGGCTCAATAAATCGTATTAACAGGGCGTTTTCACGTCTGGAACAGGAATATGAACGCGAACCTTCGTCGCAGGAGATTGCCGATATACTTGAAATGGCACCGGAAGAGGTCAAAGAATCTCTCAAAACCAACGGACGTACGGTTAGTATGGATGCACCCATAAGTTCTGAGGAAGATAATAATATGTATGATGTACTTCAGAGCAATGATACTCCAAGTCCGGATAAGAATCTTATAAATGAATCGCTGGCATACGAAATTGAAAGAGCTTTGAGTACATTATCTCCCCGTGAAGCTAAAGTTTTGAAACTATATTTCGGAATTGGTATGAAGCATCCTTTCACTCTGGAGGAAATCGGCGAGGAGCTCGCACTAACAAGGGAAAGAGTAAGACAGATTAAAGAAAAAGCAATTAAAAGGATTCAATATACCACGCGGTGCAGGATACTCAAAACATATCTTGGATAGTCGTATGCATCAATATTCCAATTAAAACATTCTCTCATGCCTCATTTTGTTTCCCCATCTATACTAACAGCAGATTTCGGTAATCTGGAAAAAGAGATCCGGATGTTAAACGAGAGTCAGGCTGACTGGATACACCTCGATATTATGGATGGCGTTTTTGTCCCCAATATATCTTTTGGATTTCCAATAATTAAACATATAAAGAAAATCGCAGAAAAGCCTCTGGATGTACATCTTATGATCGTTGATCCTGACAGATATCTGAACCAATTCAAAGATGCGGGCGCTGATATTCTGAATGTTCATTATGAAGCATGTTTGCATCTGAACAGGACAGTAAGTGAAATCCGGAAATTAGGAATGAAGGCAGCAGTTACTATAAATCCACATACTCCGGTTTCCTGTCTGAAGAATATTCTACCATACGTTGATATGGTCCTGATAATGACCGTCAATCCTGGATATGGAGGACAGTCGTTCATAATGGAAAGTTATAATAAGATAGCTGAACTTAAGAATATGATCGATTCAGGAGCATATAATATTCTTATTGAGGTAGACGGAGGTGTTGATCTTAAAAATGCATCAGAACTCATTGCGACCGGAGCAGATGTGCTGGTTGCCGGCAATACAGTTTTCAGCTCGGATGATCCGAAAGGAACGATCGCAAAACTAAAGAATTTAACTTAAGCTGTATTTGAAGAGTGGGAGAAAGGAAGAAGAGGAGGGGGGTAGAAAGACAAAAGACAAAAGTATAAAGATAAAAGTGTAAGAATGCAAGACCGCAAGGGCTACTTATATATTTCATTCTCAATAAATTCCATTATTTCTCGTTTCTTTTCAGGATTATACCAAATGATCTCTTTATCCTTTGCCCACCATGTGATTTGACGTTTAGCATACCGGCGACTGTTTCGTTTTATTAATTCGGCAGCTTTTTCTCTTGGTATCTTACCCTCAAAGAAATCGAAGTACTCTTTATATCCGACAGTATTCAGGGAGTTGAGATTCTTAAGTTCATACAACGATCTTACCTCAGCTTCAAGTCCCAGGCAGATCATCTTGTCGACTCTTGTGTTAATTCTTTCATAAAGTTCTGCCCTGGACCTTTCAAGGCCAATTTTTATTATTCTGAAATCTCTTTCATTTTTTCCCTTGTTTAGATATGCAGAGTACGGTTGTCCGGTTGTTTCACATATTTCAAGCGCTCTGATAATTCTTTTGTAATTTCTCAGGTCAACTTTTTTAAAATGCTCAGGATCAAGTAATTTTAAATTCATTCTCAGATTTTCCAGACCCTCTTCTTTATATTTTCTGATATATTTTTCTCTTATAACCGGATCAACATCAGGGATATCATCAAATCCATTGCAGACTGCATCGATATACATTCCTGAGCCACCAGTCATCAGGACAATTTTATTCTTTTTGAAAAGTTCAGGAAGTAAATTGAGGACATCCCTTTCGAAAAGACTTGCGCTGTAATAATCTTTTAATGATAAAAACTTAATAAAGTGATGTTTAATTTTTTTTAACTGATAATCAGATGGCAATGCAGTTCCGATTGTCATTTCCCTGTAAAACTGTCTTGAATCGCATGAAATTATCTCACAGTCAAAACGGCTGGCAATATCAATTGCGATATCTGTTTTACCGACACCTGTAGGACCAACAAGGACTAATAATGTATTTTGCATTGGAAAAATCCTGAAGCGAATTATTCCTCATCTTCAATCGGGGGTTCTATATTTTCAAAGTCAGAAAGGTTTTCTTCATCCTCACCATTAAAGAAAAGATCATCATCCACTTCTGCTTCATCTTCCTCTTCATCAGAAACAACAATATTATTAAAGTTTTTTCGTGATGGAGCCCCAAAGACTACCTGCTTTGGGGGAATACCTTTCGAATTTGTGCAGCATGGATATTCACGGCCGTCTATCTCTTTTGTCTCACCTGTATATTCGATAAACAGAGCTCTGTCATTGAAAAAATCAAATACATATAGGAGCTTCTGATTTTTTCTGAAGATAACATCCTCAAGTATAGCGTCTTCCATCGTAGATGATCCTGTTCCCATATCGAACAGAGTGAACTCCTCTTCCTTTTCCCAGTTGTCTGTAGCTAGATAAAATGATGCCATCTGAGACTTATCAAATTCCAGTTCATCCTGAATCTGGGTATGAAAATCAATTAACGTATGGCTATCAAGAAACTCAAACTCCCTGATAAACGACTCATCCTCATCTGATAACACAACAAATTTGTATACCATAAACTATATCAATTCGACCGGTGCAATATAATATTTTTTATTTTACAATATTCCAGACACGTTTTTTTTTAGAAGAAAATCTAAAGTATCAATATTATCTGCATAATCCCATAACCTTGGGAACTGAGATTTTCCAAATGGAATATATTTCCTGCCAGTTATGCACTGAATCTTATCATTTAAACTATTTATCTTCAAAGCAAGACTTTCTTCTGATTTGTAAAACTCATAAAAAAGAACCGAAACCGGGGAGGAAATTTCAGCACTCTCTTTCAATAACATGTAACCTGTATCAAGGAATTTTTCTTTATTTACAAGGTAAACTGCCATATTATAGTCATAGTTGTTGGCATATTTACTATGAAGGATAACATCAGAATATCTTGTCCAGTTCTTTATCATTGTATGGACATCGTATCCTTCCGGGAGATATACCTTTGATATATTTCTACAGCCCAAACCAAAATAAGAAAATATATCTGTACCAAGGTTTTCAAGTTCCTGATTAGTCTCTTCTCCATCAATAATTGCGATACTGTTCCTGTTCTTCCTTATTATATGAGGATATTTGCCAAAATAATATTCGAAGTATCTGGAACTGTTATCACTTCCTGTCGCAATAACAGCATCGAAATCCGAAAGTATTCCCTCAGTAAATCTTATCTTTTTACTGAATGCAGGGTTAATTGAACAAAGAATTTCACTTAAATGAACAATTAGCTCAGCATCTTTCGAACTGGTTTTTGCTATGACACTGTTTCCGCTGATTAGCACTGATAGATAATCATGAAATCCAACAAGCGGTATATTACCTGCCATGATAACTCCCACACGAACAGGCGTAATGTTTTCATTAATAGCCGGATAGGCATCAGTCCATCTCGTAAGGTTCTCAAAAGTAAGTTCATCGGCAATAACTTTCATCGCCATCCTGACATTGGAAGGAGTGAACCATGGATTCTTTTTTTCCTGGTCAATAATCAGGTTGTTGATAATTTGGCTATAACTCCCGCCTTTTCCGGTAAAGTAATTAAGGAGTACTTCACCTAATCCAGAAAACGATGTTATCCTCTCCTCTAAATTCATAGTTTATTTGCTTAATAACAGCATGCAAATTTACTGAATTAAATAGACAGGATTGATTGATGTGAAATTCTTTGTTAAGATCAAAAAGGATTTTATCTCATTCCATAACTAACTGCTATTGTTTAACTTTTAGTTTTGCATCACTGGGGAATGTTGTCTTAAATTCTACAGGTATAAATAATGAAACCCTCACTGGTACATTATTTTTCATCCCCGGAGTCCATTTTGGTGAACTTTTTACAGCCCTGATTGCCTCATTATCGAGGGTAAGGTCAACGCCTTTCAGTACTTCAATACTTGAAAGAGCCCCGTCTTTCTCGACAACGAACCTTACAGTTACACGCCCGGTAATTTTGTTTTTAATGGCATCTTCCGGGTACTTGATCTGTTTTGAAACCCAATCAGTGAATGTCCCGGCCTCATTCCCATTGAAAAGAGGCATTTTATCTACTTTCTGATAGACTGAATCCATTTTCTGTGGGCGTAGTCCCATCTGAGCATTAGCTGATGAATAAGATCCAATCCATGTGGTTGTAAATATAAGTACTACCGAAACAAATGAGATCCGTAAAAAACCTAAATCAGGAATTTGTAAATTGAAATTTTTCTTTTTCATGATTAATTTTTTAATTAATAAATCTAAGAAGATTATTTGATTGAAAACTTATCTGATTAAAAAAATGTGTCTTAATGGCTTAGTATCAGATAAATAAGATACATATACATCAAGACACAAAGTTACAAAAAGTTTAAACCAAAACCAGACCAGTATTAAATCAAGATCATTTTCATTCTAAGGTTTTTATTTGAGTTTAAATACGATAGGCAAATTATAGAAGACTTTTACGGGAACTCCTTTTAGTTTTCCTGGTTGCCATGCAGGCATGAGTTTTACAATCCTTAACGCTTCAGCGTCCAGAAAAGGATTAAGACTCTCCATGATATTGACATTCTCAACAGAACCTGTTTCAGTTATACAAAATTTTATCACAACAGTTCCCGATATTCCTTTATCTTTTGCTTCCTTGGGATAAACCAGAGATGACTGAACAAATTTGGATAATGCAGATTCGCCGCCTTTAAAAATAGGTGGTTCATCATAACCAGCAGGCAGTCCTAATAGTGGAGCTAATGGTGGTTTTTCAGATGGTTTGTTTAAAACATCTGAATGTGGAGTATCAAGTTTAAAGGTAATTGGTACTGCATACCAGACATTTACTGGTTTTCCTCCCTGCATACCTGGTTGCCAATCCGGGAGCATTTTTATTACTCTGATAGCTTCAGAATCAAGTTCCTGGTCAACTCCTTTGAGGACACCGACTTTGGATATTTTACCTTCATAAGTAACACAAAATCTTAGTATTACTCTTCCCTGGATATTCTTCTCTTTGGCATTTTTCGGATAATGAATATTACTTGAAATAAGTTTCATGAGCGTAGAATCACCACCAGGAAAAACAGGCATTTCTTCAACAACTACATAAACATCTTTCGGAGCAACTTCGGCCGATTTCCCGGAGGAAGGCAGATAGAAATCAAATGAAGTACTGGCCCTGACTTTAACAGCTCTGCCATTTTCTTTTCCGGGTTGCCATGCTGGCATAAGCTTTGCAACCCTCAAAGCTTCAGCATCGATGGAAGGGCTTATCCCTCCGGACGAAGGTATCAGAAAGTCTGATAATGAGCCATTTTCATTTATTATGAACTGCACTAAAACACTGCCCTCTGACAAATTGGATTTTGCAGCATCCGGATATTTAATATTATCTTTTTTGAATTTATAAAGTGCATAATTTCCACCGGAGAACATTGGTTTTTTATTTACATCAAGATAGACAGTATCGTTTCCGGAAACGATGAATCTTGGCCGGTTAAATTGGCCTGAGGAAGCAAGACTAAAGGTAATTGGTACTGAATACCAAACATTTACAGGTTTCCCACCTTGCATGCCAGGTTTCCATTTAGGAAGAATTTTCATAACTCTTATTGCTTCAGAATCCAGCATCGGATCAACTCCTTTTATAACCTGAATTTCACCTATTGATCCATCTGCTTTTATCTCAAACCTGACTATTACTCTCCCCTGGATATTTTTATCTTTTGCTTCTTTCGGATAAACAATGTTTTTATTGATGAACTCCATAAGTGCGTTATCGCCACCCGGGAAAGCAGGCATTTCTTCTACAACAACGAAAACTTCTGATGGTACTTCCTGCTTTAGTGTAGCAGCAGGAGGTGGCGGTGGTGGAGGTGGAGGCGAAATTTCTTTCTGAGTTTTAGCCGCTTTTTTACCAGCGGCGCAGGAAACGACTGCAAAAATCAGAGCTGCTGAAAGAGGGATTACAATCAGCAGCCTGACGATTGCATGAGTTCTGAATTGTTTTTTTGTCATCATGATCATTCGTTTTAAATTGATATAGGATTATTTGAGTTGAAAAGTGACAGGAACACTATACCAAACATTTACCGGCTTTCCTCCCTGGCGGCCGGGTTTCCATTCCGGCAAAGCTTCTATTACTCTTGTTGCCTCCTCATCAAGTGATGGGTCAACAGACTTTAAAACAGAAACATTGCCAACTTTGCCTGATGCCATAACTGCAAATCGCAGGATGACCCTTCCCTGAATTAATTTGTTCTTAGCTTCCTCCGGGTATTTGATATTGCTGTTTATAAATTCCATCAAAGCTTTATCTCCACCTGGATAAGTAGGCATTTCCTCGACCACAACAAAGATCTGGCCTGGAACTTCTGCATTTAAAGTACTAGCTTTGTTCTGAATATTTTCTGCAACTTTTTTTTCAGAAGTTGTTCTGCCCTGCCCTGGTACTGGCGGTGGAGGAGGAGGTGGTGGAACAACCTCCTTAATTTGAGGCTTATTGAAAACCGGAGCCTGGTTTATTTCCATTGATTGTGTCACTGTCTTTTCTGGCAACGTTATCTCATTTGTTATCTTGTCCGCAATAAGACTTTTTTCGCAGGCCGAAATAGCTGATAGAAACAGAATAATTACAGGAATTACGACAAGTAGTTTTAAACTTGAAAAATTTCCGGAAGGTTCCTTTGACATCATTATCATTCTTTTCTTAATGAGCGAGGGATTTGAAAAACTGTTCGAGATACTGATTTTCTTTGATCTGAATACATTGTTTAACAGAAGATTCTGATAGCTGATAACTGTCATTCCTGATTTAAGACATCCCTGGTCTGCCTGATATTCATGAATAGCCCTTAAGGAACGGTTAAAAAGGTAAATGATGGGATTAAACCATTGAAAAATCATTACAACTTCAATGAAAAAAATATCCATAAAATGATTACTTTCAAGATGATTTTGTTCATGTCTAATAATCTCTTCAGCTTCGGCTACTCCCAGACAACGGTTAATAAAAATATAACCCATTGCAGAAAACCCGGAAGTATTAAATCCATTGAAATAAATAATACGATTTTTATTTATTTTATTTTTTATGATTAGTAAGAAGAGATTAATAATATCTATAAAAAGCTTTAACGAAAAAACTATAACACCGGTGAGGTAAATTTTAATCAGGATGAAAGAATTTCCCGGGTTGTTGCCTGATGCAAAAAAATGCAGGTTTCTATTACCATTTGCAGTAACAATAACCTCTGACAGAGTTTTGCCGAGATAGAATATGCTGCTTTGTTCTTTTATGTTAACAGTAATCAATGGCAGAATAAAAGAAGAAATTACAGACAGGATAATAAATGCTCTGTTTCTTCCATATTTAGTGTCGTTGGCAAGAAAAATAAAGAATACAAGATAGAAACCTGCAAGATATAATGCAGCTTTTACCATATATATTAGTGTATTCATTTTTTCGATTTTTGCTTATTCATCTCTCCCTGCATGATTTTCATTATTTCTTCCATCTCCTTTACCGAGATTCCTTTTTCCCTGGCAAAAAAACTTACCATTTTTTCGAAAGAGTTTGAGAAATAATCTTTTACAAAGGTCTTAAGATGCATTTTTGAATAATCATCTTTTGAGATAACCGGAAAATACTCATGAGTCCGTCCATAAGCTTTATGGTTTACGAATCCTTTATCCTGCAGGATTCGCACTATTGTGCTTACTGTATTGTAGGCAGGTTTGGGTTCGTTGAAATGTTCAAGTATCTCTTTGACAAATCCTTTTTTGATTTTCCAGAGGACCTGCATGACCTCTTCCTCAGCTCTGGTTAGTTCTCTCATAATTTCATAATTCTTGGTTCTAAATTCAATTGTTCAAATGTTTGCACTTATTTACTTACCTTTCATTCAAATCAAATATACAACGAAGTATTTAGTTATGCAACTAAAATGTTAATTATTTTTCAATAAATATATTAATAAGCACATTTTCGGTAGATAGGAAAAAAAGTGTAATTTTATTGCTTAATTGTTTATCACCGTTTTGTGACACCTTTTTAAGTGGAAGGAGATAATGAAATTTGGCATTTTTAGGGAAAATCTCAGGATATCATTCAGAGCAATAATGTCTAATCGTGTAAGAACCATTCTTACAATGTGTATTATAGCATTTGGGATAATGGCGCTTGTGGGTATTCTAACAGCCATTGATGCAATAAAATCTTCACTCACTAATCAGTTTACCTTGATGGGAGCTAACTCGTTTACAATTTCCTCGCGTGGAATGAACATCCAGATCGGAAACCAAAGCACCAGGCAAAAGAATTTTTCAAGGATATCTTACAGGGAAGCAGAAGAATTTAAAAGCAGGTTCACTGAACCAGCATGGGTCTCTATATCTTTTTATGCAAGCAGTTTCGCTACTGTTAAATATGAAGCCAAGAAGTCCAATCCTAACGTAAGACTGACAGGTATTGATGAAAACTACCTTGCTGTTTCCGGATATGAAATTGAAACAGGAAGAAACTTCAGCCTTGATGACGTTCTGATGAACAAACACCTTGTACTAATAGGCGCCGAAATAGTAAAACTTCTTTTTCCAGAGGGTGTCGATCCTCTGGATAGGGAAATTACGGTTGCAGGACTTAAACTTAAGGTTGCAGGGGTTCTTAAAAGTAAGGGATCAAGTGCCACCAGCGGAGATAATGTTTGTTTTATGCCGGTTACGTCAGCGAGAGAATATTTTTCACAGCCAAACATGACATTCAATATTACTGTAATGCCTCACAAAAATGTCAATCTGGATATGATGACCGGGGAAGCAGAAAGCATTTTCCGGATAGTCCGTAACCTTAACCCCAGAGATGAATCCGACTTTAATATATCAAAAAGCGATAATATTGTAAATCTTCTGCTTAAGAATATAAGATTTGTCACGCTCGCAGCAACAATAATAGGAATAGTGACTCTTTTCGGAGCTGCTGTCGGATTAATGAATATTATGCTTGTTTCAGTTACGGAAAGGACGCGGGAAATAGGAACACGAAAAGCAATCGGAGCCAAGACAACGACCATTAAATATCAGTTTTTGTTTGAATCTATTATGATTGGTCAGCTGGGTGGAATTCTCGGAATAATCCTTGGGATACTAATTGGGAACGCAGTTTCATCTATGCTAAGGTCCAGCTTTGTTATACCATGGATCTGGGTAATAACCGGGATTATAGTATGTTTTATTGTAGGTGTTGTTTCGGGTTATGCACCAGCTGTCAAGGCAGCCAATATTGATCCTATTGAAGCTTTAAGATATGAATAAATCCTAAGATCATGGAAAAATTTGTTATTCAGGAATCACTTAAGAACTGTCCAGGTATTGTCTATTTTATTGATAATAACACTCTTGAGATTTCAGGAAGATCAATACCCGAAAACCCTGAACTGATTTTCAAGCGTCTTAATGAATGGATCACTATTCATTTTGAGAAGAATAAATCTTTAGACGTTAATATTCTATTGGAGTACATTAACAGTGGTTCTTCAAAGTACCTTTATGAAGTCCTTAAAAAACTCACAGATTATGGGAAGTCTGGCAATGAAGTTAATCTGAAATGGCTCTACGAGGAAGATGATGAGGCCATGCTCGAACTTGGTGAACACTACCGTGACACAGCGGGTATTCCTTTGAATATCGAAATGATAGTATAAAAAAAGGGGCTTTAATTTGGCCCCTTTCTTCTTATCTGTAAAGTTATTACTTAACCATATTCATATAGGCGATAAGGTCTAGTAACTTGCAGGAATATCCCCACTCATTATCGTACCAGGCTATTACCTTTACAAAATTATCGTTAAGAGCAATTCCAGCTTCAGCATCGAAAATAGATGTGCGGGAATCGCCGTTGAAGTCACTTGAAACAACAGCTTCTTCTGTATATCCAAGAATCCCTTTAAGGGGACCTTCAGATGCGACTTTCATTGCTTTTTTGATTTCTTCATAGCTGGCAGCTTTCTCAAGCCGGCAAGTAAGGTCAACAACCGATACATTTATAGTCGGAACCCTGAATGACATCCCGGTGAGTTTGCCCTTAAGTTCGGGGATAACTTTGGTTACAGCTTTTGCGGCGCCGGTTGAAGAAGGAATAATGTTTGCTGAAGCAGCACGTCCGCCTCTCCAGTCTTTTTTTGAAGGACCGTCAACTGTTTTCTGGGTTGCTGTTGTTGCATGAACGGTGGTCATCAGACCTTCAACAATACCAAAATTATCATGGAGAACCTTTGCTAAAGGGGCAAGGCAGTTAGTGGTGCATGATGCGTTGGATACAAACTGCATATCTGCTTTGTATTTATTCTGGTTAACACCCATAACAAACATTGGTGTATCATCTTTTGAAGGAGCTGACATCACAACATGCTTGGTACCGGCAGTGATATGACCCATTGCACTTTCCTTTGTCAGGAATAAACCAGTTGATTCAATTATATATTCAGCACCAACCTCATTCCATTTTAGATTTGCCGGATCCTTTTCAGCTGTAACTCGAATGTTCTGTCCGTTCACAATAAGTTTCCCGTCTTTTACTTCAATCTTACCGTCAAACTTTCCGTGGACAGTGTCATAACGAAGCATATAAGCAATATAGTCAGCTTCCAGGATGTCGTTGATCCCAACAATTTCTATATCATTTCTTTTTGTAGCGGCCCTGAACGCCAGTCTTCCGATCCTGCCAAAACCGTTAATACCAACTTTAATCTTTGACATAATTATATTATTAAAAGGTTAATAATTTGAACTAACAAATTTAAGAATTATCCGGTAAACGACAAATAGCATTCTTCCCGAATTATTGTTTCTTTTTCGAGAAAATATTTGACAATTTGTTCGAATCGGGATTGAGCGGATCTATTATGACACCAAATCTGTAACTTGCAAATAGTGAAAAGAAAACAGCTTTGTTGCTGGTTGTTGCCATGATAGGAATTTTTTTTGGAAAAGCATCGATCTGTGCCCCTAATTCAATAGCGTGGATGATCTTATCTTGTTTGCTGTATTCAAAATTAAACCCTCCTTTAGCAAATACTCCGGGAAGAATCTTTGTTTCATTCAACCCTTTTGTAAAAGATGATTTGCTATAGATTATGGAAGGATCAAAAGTTTTAATATCAAACTTTTCCTCCTTTATCTGAAATTCATACTGACTTACTGGATCAAGGATTTTATAATAGATCGGTTTGGCGAAGGATATAACCGGACCACCCGTATAAAAATATCTTATTGCCACTCCTCCCTGATCGGCCTTTTTATAAATTTCATGCTGCCGACCTATACCTCCCCTGAGAAGAACTACAGAATTCAACTTTCCAAAAACAAACGTTCCGGGAGTCTGGTAATAAGGATTTGATATTTTTACTTCTTTGGGATCCTTTAATGTACTGATCTCAATCTCAAGAAGCTTTTTATTGAGGTAATTAATTCTTTTCCCTTCTCGGTAACTTAAGCCAAAACCATCAGTATTGAGTAGAATGGCACCAGTTTTTTCATTACGAAAGAAAACTTTTTGCTCTTCATTCAATTCTCCCTGGCTGTAGAGTGATTCTATTCCAAAGATTAAAACAACTGCTATTAAAAGCAGCTTTTTCATATTTAATGCTAACTTAATAATGTCGGAAATAAAGAGCCAAGCTACGATCAGCCAATATGCTCAGTATAGGCCAATTGATTCTTATAAGCCGGACAGGTTTTCTTGTTACACGAACTTACAACCACCGCAATAACAAAAGTGATCAAAAGGATAATAGCAAATTTTTTCATACCAGATACCGTATTAATTCATTCACAAAAATAAACTTTTCATTTAAAAAACAATCTTTGTGCCAAAAATAAAAATGAAAATTATATTGACATTCTACCGATTGTACAATTATAGTAAACTATCTTTTAAAACAATGGGACAATTAAAAGGTTCAGCAAATTTTAAAATTCGGGTAGTGTGGGAACTGTATAATTAAATAGAGCATATTCGCTAACTATTTCTTTGCTGACTTGTTATAATAAAATGATAATCTGAATTATTTGTTATGAGAAACCTTATATCAATATTATTAATGTTCTTTTATTTATTTAACATGAACAATGATCTGTACTCTCAGGAAAAGCTTGGATATAATGATCTTTCAAAGGAAGAATCACAGGTAATTATCAAAAAGGGAACGGAATACCCATTTACCGGTAAATATGAAAAATTTAAAGGAAAGGGAACATATACCTGTAAAAGATGTGGCGCAGCGCTGTATTATTCAGATGATAAATTTGAATCCAACTGCGGCTGGCCAAGTTTTGATGATGAGATTCCGGGTGCAATTAAAAAAATCCCTGATGCTGACGGTCTCAGGACAGAGATTTTATGTGCAAACTGTGGTGCTCACCTTGGACATGTTTTTACCGGTGAAGGTCTGACTGCAAAGGACACACGCCATTGCGTAAATTCAGTTTCACTCGATTTCATCCCTGCCCATGTCGGTGCCGGAAGATATGGTACTGCTATTTTTGCCGGAGGTTGTTTCTGGGGTGTGGATTATTTCATGAAGAAAGCGCCGGGAGTAATTTCTGTAACTTCAGGATATACCGGTGGTTGGGTCAAAAATCCTACTTATCAGGAAGTATGCACAGGTCGGACCGGACATGCAGAAGCGGTAAAAATTATTTATAATCCAGATAAAACTTCATACGAGAAACTTTTGAAACTATTTCTTGAAATTCATGATCCCACTCAATCAGGAGGACAGGGACCGGACATCGGAGAACAGTATCGTTCGGAGATATTCTATCTTAATGACGACCAGAAGCTAATTGCTGAAAAAAATCTTAAGTTATTGAATGACAAAGGATACAAAACTACTACCATGGTCACCAAAGCATCGGAATTTTATGATGCGGAAAATTATCATCAGGATTATTATTTTAAAAATGGTAAAATGCCTTATTGCCATGTTTATACCAAGCGGTTCTGAGGATGGGTTGAAATGTTGAGGAATAACCGGATTTTATTTTCTTTGCAATGAAAATGAACAAATTCAATATTCAGATGAAAGATATTTTGATGGATCGCAGAACAATCAGACAATACCTGGCCAAACCGATTGACGATGTCTTATTGAATGAGATCCTTAATGCTGGAGTCCGTACCTCGAATACTGGTAATATGCAGGTTTACAGTGTTATTATTACAAGAGACAAGAAAAAGAAAGAAGAACTGGCTCCATTACATTTCAATCAGAAGATGGTAAATGATGCGCCGCTTATTCTTACCTTCTGTGCCGATTTTAACAGGTTCAATAAATGGTGCCTGTTGAGAGATGCTGAACCTGGTTATGATAATTTTCTTTCATTTATGACAGCAGCTATCGATTCTCTGCTCGTTGCCCAAACTGTCTGTATAGCAGCTGAATCGCGAGGTCTGGGTATATGTTATCTTGGTACAACTATTTATATGGCCAATAAAATAATTGAAGTTTTAAAGCTTCCAAAAGGCGTGGTTCCTGTTACCACGGTTACTATTGGCTGGCCTGCTGAAAAGCCTGAGCAGGTAGATAGATTGCCTTTGGATGCTGTCATTCATAACGAAATCTATAAGGACTACACGGATGAGAGTATTAATAGATTTTATATTGAAAAAGAGAGTAGGAGCGACTCAAAACAATTTGTTGTTGAAAATAATAAACAATCTTTGGCTCAGGTATTTACTGATGTGAGATATAAGAAAGAAGATAATGTCTGTTTTTCAAAAATGCTGATACAGGTATTGAAAGACCAGGGGCTTATGAACCAGTAGACAAGACAAAAGACAAAAGTAAAAAGTAAAAAGTTGAAATATTAAGAAAGTCTAATGGTTGAAGAAGTTGAATTGGTTAACTAATTGAGCAACAATTAATAAGAACCTAGCAACGAGTACTAAGGACCGGATTTTCAGTCAAATTCAATATCCAATTCCTTCGCAATTTCTTTAAGATCTTCCCTGATTGCCGGTACGAGCTTGATGCCATCTCTCATATTCCTTTCTTCAGCTTCTCTTTCAGGGTCGCCAGGTATCAATATACATTTCTGACCATCAATAGGTTTTGCCGATCTGAAAGTTTCAATCCATTCGTCCATTTTGGTCTTGAATTCCATGGGAGGCTGGAATGCATCAATTCTCATTGCCCCAAAGAAATGTCCTGTCCCTTCACCAACCTTCTTTTCAAGGACCGGCAGGTATGCTACACTAGGTGGGACAAAAGGTCCAAAATTTGCTCCGCTGAAAACAGCAGAAAAAATATCCACAATTGCAGTAAGGCAATATCCTTTATGACTTCCGTGAATACGATCTCCCCCGAGAGTAAGCATCGATCCACCTTCTTTAAGAATTGCAGGATCGTCTGATGGATTTCCTATTTTATCCTGCACAAACCCATAAACAACTTTCTCTCCTTTCTTTTCAGCAACAGCCAGTTTGCCTCTTGCAATGGGTGTTGTTGCAAAATCCGCCACAAAATGAGGTTGTTCTTTTGCAGGTATAGCCACAGCTATAGGGTTAGTCCCCATCATCCTTGAAATTGAAAATGTAGGTGCAACCAGCGGATTGGCATTCGTAAGACAAATCCCTATCATTTCTTGCTTCAGGGCCATCATTGCATAATAACCAGCTATCCCAAAATGATTTGAATTACGTGTTGCAACCCAGCCTGTGCCGGCATGTCTGGCTTTTTCAATGGCAATTTCCATGGATTTGCGTGCAGCCACCATACCAATGGCATTATCGCCATCAACTACCGCTGTACTTGGAGACTCATGTACTATCCTGATATTGGGATTTGGGTTAATTCTATTAGCTTTCCAAAGCTGGTAATAATCCTTAATTCTTATCATTCCGTGTGAAGCATGATCCCTCAATTCTGCAGCCAGAAAAACATCAGCAATTGTTTCAGAATCGCGGACACTGCAGCCCATTTTCAGGAAAACATTCTTTGTAAACTCCAGCAGATATTTGTATTGATACATAATTCCAATTTTTTATATGTAATGGTCAGCGGCATGCAGCCTTATGTTTGTGGAAACCCCCATAACTTATTCCTCAGATCTCACACCTCACACCTCACATCTTTCTGAAGCTATGATTCACCCCTGCCTGCTGGGTTGGTGTAATCACCAGATCATTAATGCAAACATGTGCCGGTAACGTGGCACAATAATAAACTGCATCTGCTATATCTTCGGCAGAAAGAGCATCAATTCCTTTGTAAACAGAATCTGCCTTTTCCTTATCACCTTTAAAACGTACAAGAGAGAATTCTGTCTCGGCCATTCCTGGTGCAATATGAGTAACCCTAATATTATTCTTTAACAGGTCGATGCGCATTGATTTTGAAAGTGAATCAACAGCTGATTTTGAAGCACAATATACATTTCCGTTCTCGTAATTATCTTTTCCTGCGATTGAACCGATATTAAAAATATGGCCGGTGTTTCTGGCGACCATCAATGGAGCAACTGCTCTTGTCACATATAAAAGACCTTTGACATTAGTATCGATCATTCTGTCCCAGTCATCTGTATCACCTGCATCGATATGGTCCAGACCAACAGCGAGACCGGCATTGTTCACCAGGATATCTATAGCTTTCCATTTTGAGGAAAGATTGCCGATTACAGTCGCAACTTCATCTTTCTTCCTGACATCAAAATTCAAAGATAAGACATTGATTTTTCCGGATGATAGTAATTCATTCTCCAGTTTATCAAGTTTGTCTTTTCTTCTTCCGGTTATAATAACATCATATCCATTGCTGGCAAATTTTTTTGCAATTGCTTTTCCGAATCCGGCAGTTGCACCTGTAATCATTATGGTTTTATTCATATTTGACTGATTAAATTAGCATATGTAAAATTAAGAATTTATTGTTACCGAAGATCAACCTGGGACTGCTGTCAGGTACCAGGAAAAAATTATCTTTGCATCTGATTTTAAGACAGAGAATTACTCATGGATGATTTCAAGGATGAAAAGAAAGCTATCGTTAAATCGATGTTCAATTCAATAGCGTGGAGGTATGATTTTTTGAATCATTTCTTGTCATTTGGAACGGATAATCTATGGAGAAGAAGAGCGATTCAAATTATTTCAAAACATAAGAATCATTCTGAAATTCTGGATGTTGCAACCGGTACAGGAGATCTTGCTATCGCTGCCATGAAACTTGATCCTTTAAAGGTGACTGGTATAGATATTTCCGAAAAAATGCTGGAAATAGCCCGTAAGAAGATTATTAAAAGAGGGTTAAAGGGAAAAATTGAGCTATTAAAGGGTGATTCTGAGTACATTGAATTTAACGATTATTCATTTGATATTGTAATGGTTGCTTTTGGTATCAGGAACTTCAGCGATCCAATTAAGGGTCTTTCAGAAATGTACCGTGTTATGAGATACGGAGGTCTCCTGATGATCCTTGAGTTTTCAAGACCGGTCTCATTCCCCTTCCGGCAGTTATATCATTTCTACTTTTTGAATATTCTGCCTTTCTTTGGAAAATTATTTTCAAAAGATAAGTCGGCTTATAGCTATCTTCCGGAATCTGTAATGAAATTTCCTGATAACGAAGTATTTATGAATATGGTTTCTGATGCCGGTTTTATAAATGAGCGTCAGGTGAGACTTACAGGTGGAATTACGAGTATTTATACAGCTATTAAACCTCAGGCGCAATAAAATATATTCAAAGCAGTTTAATATATTGTTAAAGATTTATCATTCATACTAACCCTGGTGAAAATAATTATCAAAAGGTGCATATTGTTAGTTGTTTTTTTGTTTTTTTCAGCATTACTGGATGCTCAGAAACAGAAGCCAAAAAATGTATCATGGTATGATGATAAAATTCTTCATTTTGGTTTCAGTGTCGGTTTCAACACGATGGATTTTAATATTACGCCATCCCAGGCAAATATGAAAGTTGATTCTCTTTATCCTAACGTAAGCGTACTTAACCCAGGAATAAATATCCAGATTATCAGTGATTTCAAACCAGCCGAGAATTTTGATATCAGGTTTTTACCGGGTGTTTCATTCGGAGAAAGAGTTGTAAATTTTTATAAAAATAAGGTTCTTGTGAATAGTGAACAGCGGCTTGAATCATCTTTTCTTGAATTCCCACTGCTACTGAAATATAAAGGGATGAGGTTAAATAATGTGAGACCATACCTTATCGGGGGGTTTAATTACAGATACGACCTTGCCGGTAAAAAGGAATATGATTCTGATAAGCCTATTTATCTGCGACTTCAGAGGTCAGACTTGTACTATGAGTTTGGAACAGGAATGGATTTTTATCTTCCATATTTTAAACTTTCAATCGAGCTGAAGATGTCTCAGGGTTTACGTGATGTCCTAGTTCATGATCCTGCATCAGGGCATGCTCAATATGCCAATGCTATCGAAAAAATGAAATCACAGATCTGGGTTGTTGCCTTCCATTTTGAATAACAATGGCGAAACTTGTTCAGATTAATCTAAGCCCCGGAGCAGCAGCCGATGAAAATCAGATAAAAAAGATTGCTGCTTCACTTGCAGGTGTAAATATTTCTGAAGTAGTTTCACTTCGTATATTAAAGAGATCAGTTGATGCAAGGAAGAAAAGCATAAGGGTAAATCTAAGTGTCGAGTTAATTATTGCTGGTGAAAACCCTAAACAGATTATTTCTCCTTTTTTACCTCAAAATGTTACTGGTAACCGCGAAGTAATAATTGTCGGGGCAGGACCAGCCGGACTTTTTGCAGCTCTCAGACTCATTGAGCTAGGACTGAGACCTGTTGTCCTGGAACGAGGCCGCGATGTTTCTTCAAGAAAAAAGGATATTGCCAGAATTAGCAGGGAACAATTTGTAGATCCCGAAAGCAATTACTGCTTTGGAGAAGGTGGAGCTGGAACATACTCTGATGGAAAACTCTACACGAGGTCTAAAAAAAGAGGTGATAATACAAGAGTACTTGAACTTCTTTGCTGGCACGGTGCAAATGAAAACATTCTTTATGAAGCTCATCCTCACCTTGGTACTGATAAATTGCCCCGTATTATATCGGCTATTAAAAAATCTATTGTTGATGCAGGCGGCATTTTTCTGCTGCAAAAAAAGGTCACTGACCTGATTATTGAAGGAAATTCAATTAAAGGAGTGGTAACAAATGATAATGAAAAATACTTTTCCCCATATGTCATTCTTGCGACAGGACATTCGGCAAGAGATATTTACAGCCTTTTTCAAAAACATGGAATTGAACTTCAGCAAAAATCATTTGCCGTCGGAGTAAGAACCGAACATCCTCAGGAACTCATTGATATGATGCAATATCACGGAAATCCCAGAGGTGAATTTCTCCCGGCTGCTTCATATAGTTTTGCTAAACAAGTCGATGGAAGAGGAGTTTATTCATTCTGCATGTGTCCGGGTGGTTTTATTGTTCCTTCTGCAACCTCACAGGAAGAGGTGGTTGTGAATGGTATGTCACCCTCTGAGAGAAATTCTCCCTTCGCTAATTCTGGCATTGTAGTGGAAATCAGACCGGAAGATCTTTTGAAATACAGCAAGTACGGTGAGCTTGCAGGCTTGGAATTCCAAAAAGAAATTGAAAGGGAAGCATGGAAGAACGGAGGTCATACTCAGAGAGCTCCAGCCCAGAGACTTGCTGATTTTGTATCTGGCAAAACATCAGTTTCATTGCCCAAGGTATCTTATTTTCCAGGTGTTACATCTTCCCCATTACACAACTGGTTGCCAAAGATGGTTGGAAGACGGCTCAGGGAAGGGTTCCTGCAATTTGGATCGTTGATGAAGTGTTATCTTACAAATGAAGCTGTCGTCCTTGGGATTGAATCCAGAACTTCGAGCCCTGTCAGAATCCCAAGAGATCCGGAATTAATGCATCATATCAGAATAGAAGGCCTTTACCCATGTGGTGAGGGATCTGGTTATGCCGGTGGTATCGTTTCCTCAGCTGTCGATGGAATGAGAGCAGCAGAAGCTGTCTCAATGAAGATTACATCATAATAGAATTCCTTTCTTAAAGAAAATCTTATCCGATAGATATTTCCCTTTTCTATATTATTTAAATATTGAATAGATTTGTCTGTCAAATTCATATTATGATTAATCCTTTTGCTATTCCATATAGGGAAGATGGCTCTCTTAAAAGTAAAATTATAGCTATTCTTGTTTTCGGGTTATTTATTTTCCTGTTCCTCTATTTTTTCAAGCCATTTGGAATGTCGCTGCTTAAACCTCTTTCGCAGTTACTTATTTCTTTTGGTTTCGGATTGATTACAGCTTTTGTCCTTTCTGTATATAACTTCCTTATAGATCCAATTGTAATAAGGGATAAATGGTCATTTGGTAATAACATGCTGTGGGATGTTCTTATTGCATCCTCGGTTGGATTAGCTAATTTCTTTTATATTCATTTTATATTTCCGCAACAATTTGCTTTTAAGTATATTTTATATTTCATCTGGACTGCTATTCTGGTCGGAAGTATTCCTGTAACGGTTAAATACTTCATTATGTTTAACAGGATGTATAAGAATGCATTAAAAGAAGCTGCAATACCTGATGAGGTTATTTTTTGGGAAAGTGAAGTGATTATCACAGCTGGCAATGAGAAGAATAAATATAAATTCAATCCAAAGGATATTGTCTATCTCTGCTCAAATGACAATTATGTAACAATTGTTACAATCAGAGGTGATGTTCAGAATAAGACAACCATTCGCGGAACACTGAAATCTGCCGAATCAGAGCTTATGAAAAACAGCAGATTTTTGCGATGCCATAAATGTTATATCGTGAATCTCGATTTTGTCGACAGGGTAACCGGTCATAACCAAAACATGAAAATCAGACTTATTCCTTCCGGTAATGAAATTCCTGTTTCGAGATTGAAAGCTGACCTGGTAAATAAACGGATAAATAAGAGCTGACCCATTTCTCCTTTATTATCCGTTTGTCCCTGATTTTAGCAGTTCGCCTCATCAAATTATCATTTCACCACATATCTGCTTAGTTCGCCACATTTATCTTGTATGGATTGTCTTATGACTATAGCTTTACCAAAAAAGTAGCCATGACAGATTCATTTATACTTGGTATAAGCAGTGGTTCAGCCTGTCTTGTCACCTGCGGGATTGTTATGTTTCCTTACCTGATGGCCGGACCTGCAAGCGTAAAAAAAATAGCAGCCGACCTATCTGTTTTTATGGTGACCAGGTTTGTTATTTACTTCTTTCTTGCAACTGTTACATGGTTTTTTGGTCAGGCTGTTTTTACTCATCCGGTAATGAAAAATATAGTACCAGGGGTGCTGTACATTGTGTTTGCGGTACTACTGATATGGTACAGCATTGGACGAAACCGAAAGAGTGAATGTCCAGCAAAAATTGTGACCACTGTCAATAATAAAAAACTCATTCCGGTATTTCTGGGGATAGTTAACAGCCTTGGATTCTGCCCGGCGCTCTTTATAATACTTACAAAAGGAGCCACTCAAAACACATTGTTGCAATGTTATCTGGCTTTCCTGGCTTTCTTTATAGGATCCTCTTTATGGTTTCTTCCTCTGCCTCTTGCGGGGAAGATCAGGAAGAAAATGGTTATTGAAACAATCGGAATTCTTGCAACCGGTCTGGCCGGAACAATATTTATAATAAAGGGAATAACAATTTTAATAGGAGGGTTAATAAATGGATAATAATTTAACTGTTATTAATATGAAGAAGTCTTTTGGAAGATCTCTGCTTTACACACTTCCAATGTTTTTTGTGACATTTGCTTTTATTACAGGGGGTAGACCCGATTTTTCTGATCCGGCAAGAAGTTTAGCTATCATGATGACTTTCCTTGGAATGAATATTCTTTATTTTCTTATGCATTACACAGGAAAGACTGACAGGTTCAGAGCTGTTCTTTTTGTTGTATTCGCCTTATCTCTTTCATTTACACTGATCAGGAACATGGTCGAAATAAGAAATTCAATGGCATTTTCGCAGGCTGATATCCTCGAGTGCAAGATTCCTTTCTGTCACCTGGTTATACCCATGATGATTATTCCAGCAGCTTTTACCAAATCTATTATTTTCCCTGGCACTATTATTGGTGGATTTGCAAATATTTCATCAATGTTGGTATTATGGCTGATCGCAACGCTGGTATTAGGTCGTGGTTTCTGCAGCTGGGGTTGTTTTTACGGTGGCTGGGATGACGGTTTCTCAAGACTCAGAAAGAAGCCGGTTATAAGGAAATTAAGTGATTCCTGGAAGTGGATGCCCTTTGCAGTTCTTTTTATGGTAGTTCTGACAGCAGCGCTGACTCTTGTTCCAACCTATTGCAGCTGGATATGTCCTTTTAAAGCAGTAACTGAATTTGAAAAAGTTACAAATGTTGAGTCAGCGGCAAAAGCAGGTGTGTTTTTTTCATTATTTGGAGGTTTGGTAGTCGCATTACCTCTATTGACAAGGAAACGGACACAATGTAGTTTTCTTTGTCCGCTCGGTGCTGTCAATACTCTGTCAAACAAAATAACTCCCTTCACCATAAAAATTGATAAAACCAGGTGTAGCGATTGCATGAAATGCGTAGAGGTTTGTCCTCTTTATGCTCTGACTCCGGAAGGTGTAAAAGCCGGAAGCGTCTCAGTATTTTGCAGCAAATGCGGAAAATGTGTCGATGCTTGTTCAAAGAAAGCAATACATTTTGGAATAAAAGGGATTCCTTCAGGGACAATGAAAAACTTCTCCAGGAATATGTTCCTGTTCGTTTCATTCCTTTTTATTTCAGTATTCTCAGCAGGTTCAATAGTTGTCGGATTAACTAGCCTGCTCAAACTAATTATTTAAAATTATTTATTATGAAGAAAATAAAGATAACCGCTGGTATTATATGGGCAATTCTCTGCCTTATACTAATTTTGGTTCTTTTTCCGGGATTGAATGGTTTTTCATCTGCAACTTCAAAACTCCCTTTTATGAAGATAAATCCGAGGTACACCGGCGGTGAAACAGCCAGTCAGTTTATAGAATCAGGATGCACTTTGGTAATAAGAAAACCTGTATTCAACGGTTTATTCAAAGAACGGAAAAAGGGATTTGTCCAACTTGACTGGAGAGGAAAAATACCAACTGAAATAGTCGATACTATTGATTATAATTTTGATAAAGTTCCGGATTTCATTATCAGAATAAGTCCCGGTGAGAAAACTTCCCGTTTGTACGAGATAAACAATAAGGTTGGCAAATTAATTATATCAACTGCGACATCATATGGCTGGTCTGCCAGAGTCGGATTGACAAAATGAGGATTAAAATGATTAAATTGACGGATATATTTTAAGACTAATCTCTTTAAAAACTGAACCAATGACTATAATGATAAAAGTATTAATCTATATGTCTTATCTTTTTGGAACTTCTGAGTTTATACTGACAATAATAAAGCGTTCAAAACAGAAATCGGTAAAGATGAAAAATGACAAAGGTTCCCTGATTATTCTATGGGTCCTGATAATTTTAGGTATTGTGGCTGGCTTCAATCTGGCAGATTACAGAAAGTGGAGTTCATTGAATTATATTATTTATGCAGTTGGGATATTGGTGTATCTGGTTGGTCTGATTATTCGCTGGATCGCAATATTTCAGCTTAAGAAGGCATTTACAGTTGATGTTGCTATTAGTCATGAACATGAGCTTAAAACTGATGGATTATACAGTATAGTAAGACATCCAAGTTATCTTGGCAACATTTTAATAGTTTCCGGACTTTCCATTGGAATGAATAGTATGTTGTCATTCCTTGCTGTAACGATACCTGTTTTTCTGGCGATATCCTACAGGATTTATGTTGAGGAAGCTATTTTAATGAAGGAGTTTGGACAAAAATATGAAGAATATTGCAGGACCACGAAAAGAATTATACCACTCATCTATTAGAGAATTGTTAGATTAACATTTCCTTCTGGCAAACTCCGAGAGAATTATCGAAGTTGCCATACCCACATTAAGTGATTCTATACCTAATGTAGTATCTGCAAACCTTGGAATCATTAGTTTATGATCAATGTAAGGGATAAGATCTTCAGATATCCCTTTTGACTCGTTTCCCAGCAGAATAATCCCTTTATTTCCCAATGTCTGGTTGTAAATTGATTCTCCTTCAAGCAATGTACCATAAATAGGTAGGCTCTTTGCTGATGCAGCTTTTAAGAACTTTCCCAGATCAGTATAAAGAACTTTGACATGGATTATTGCACCCATACTTGACTGAATTACCTTGGGGTTATAAACATCTACGCAATCTTCAGAACAGACAATATTCTTTATTCCGAACCATGCTGCTGCTCTTATGATTGTCCCAAAATTGCCCGGATCCTGTATGCAATCAAGGACAACACATTGCGTTTTTAAAAACTTTGACAGACTGATTTCCGGCTCGGGCATGCAGACTACAGCAAGAGCATTATGAGGTGCTTTAAGGCCGCTAATCTGCTTTAATTCTTCGTAACTGACGGATTCAGTTTCTGATACCTCATTCAAGATTTCTTTCGTCAGACTACTTATAAATTCAGGCTTTGCAATTAAAGATTTGATTGGTATTCCGGCAGTTATAAACTCTTTTACAATCTTGTCACCCTCGATTATGTAAAGTCTGTACTCATCCCTGGTCTTCTTCTTTTGCAATGAAATAATAAACCTGGATTTGTTTTTGCTGAGCATTTTAAGGTTTTTTTATCCGTAATTAATAATTATTATTGTTGATATATTTGCTTAATCCTATTTTTTACAAATTTTGGAATATTTTACGTCAAATAAAAATATAATATTTCTGAGGCTTTTCTCACTTTTGGCTCTTCTGGTTTTGATTATATCATCTTGTAATCCAACAAAATACGTTCCAAAAGGAGAATCCCTACTCGTCGAGAACCATATTATTATCAACACGGACAGTGTCAAGAAAAGCGAGATACTTCCATACATCAAACAAAAACCAAACAAACGTATATTGGGAATGAGGTTCCACCTTGCCATGTATGATCTTTCCAATATAAACAAAGATCGCTGGCCCCATAACTGGTTGAGAAATATTGGAGAAGAACCAGTGATTTTTGATCCAACCGCTACTTCAAAATCAAAAGATCAGATTAAAACATATCTGTCATCGAAAGGATATTTCGATGGTTCTGTTATGGAGACTATCGAAACAGCAAACAGAAGATCCAAAGTCTATTATAATATTGACCTGAAACCAGCTTACACCGTAAATAATATTTTTTATGACATAGCTGATACCGGTCTCACCATGTTAATAATGTCAGATTCTGTAAATTGCCTGATAGAGAGAGGAAAGCCATACGATGTTGATATTCTTCAGGCGGAAAGGGCAAGGCTTGAAAGGACTGTCAGGGATATGGGTTTTTACAGTTTTTCAGGTGATAATATCTTCTTCAGAATCGATAGCACAATTGGTAAAAGAAAGGTAAATATATATTATGGAGTAAAAAAACAACTGAAATTCGATTCAAATAATAATCCGGTTCTTGTTCTGAACAGTAAGTACAAAGTGAGAAGCATTTATATCTTTCCCGATTATTTTCCCAAAGATGTTCTTACAGGAGGAGATGAGTATCAGCGCAGTCTGGATACAATTAATTACCGGGGTTATTATTTTGTGACAAACCTTAAAAGGCCGGCAATAAATTATGATGTGATTATTCAGGCATTATATCTTAGGCCAGGAGCTACTTTCAACATGACCAACACTGAAAGATCCCAGACACATTTAAGGTCTTTTAAAACCTATCGGCTGGTCAACATAAGATACAATGACCTACTCGGAAATTCAATTAACCCTGTTGATTCAGCCATTCTGGACTGTATTATCCAGCTTACTCCAATGAGTAAGCAATCATTTACAGTTGAAGTGGAAGGAACCAATTCCGGAGGCAACCTGGGAGGCGCTCTTGGTTTTATTTACCAGAATAAAAACCTTCTTCATGGCGCTGAACAGTTCAATCTCAAGTTAAAAGGAGCTTATGAGGCCTTTTCACAGTCAAACACTGGAATAAAGAGTAGTGAGCAATATGGAGTAGAAACAAGTTTAAGACTTCCAAACTTTTTTCTCCCATTTATTGAAAAGGAAAGTTTTATCAAAAAATATGACCCGACAACCACAATTCAGGCGGCCTATGATTATCAGAACCTTCCTGTATATACACGCACAATGGCAAATGCCGCATTCGGATATTCATGGAAAGCAGGTAGTTTTCAGACCCATCTGGTGAATCCTTTCCAGCTTAATCTGGTCAGGATACCTTTTATTGATCCAGTTTATAATACAGACGTAATTAAAAAATCTTCTTATCTTATCAATAGCTACAAAGATGTATTGATAGCAGGAGGAAGCTACTCCTTCATCTTTAATAATCAGAATTTAAAAAAAGCTCGAAATTACTGGTTTGGACGGTTCAACTTTGAGGCAGCCGGAAACCTGCTATATCTCTATGACAAACTCACAAATGCAAAAATGATAAACGATACTATATTCAATCACTATAACATTTTTGAACAACCCTTTGCACAATTTGTCCGGACAGATATTGATATAAGGTTCAACAGAATAATAAATGATGTCAGTTCTATGGTTTACCGTGGATTCTTCGGGATAGGCATTCCATACAAAAACTCACTTGCAATGCCATTTGAAAGACAATATTTTGAGGGTGGTGCAAACGGGATACGTGGTTGGCAGGTGAGGTCTCTCGGACCCGGTTCATATGCACCGGATAGTGCAAAATACGTCTATCAGACTGGTGATATAAAACTTGAAGCTAATATAGAGTACAGGTTTAAATTATTTTGGGTTCTTGAGGGCGCATTGTTTGCTGATGCCGGTAATATCTGGGCTATAAAAAACGACCCAGACAGACCCGGTGCACAGTTCAAAATCAATAGTTTTTACAAAGACATCGCAATAGGTACGGGCTTTGGTATGCGGTTTGATTTTAAATTTGTGCTATTACGGACAGATATAGGGTTAAAATTCCGGGATCCTAAGCTTCCCGCTAGCACTTGCTGGATCTTCTCGCAACCTAATCCTATCAATCACAACAACCTGGCTATCGTTATAGCTATTGGTTATCCGTTCTGATTTTGTAATAATTCTATTAAATATTTCTTTGTAATTGTTTTCAGATCGGTAATATTTCTTTAAATTGCATTCCGTCTCACTGCAGTTTTTAATTATATGAACCTAAATATTGAGCCTTTTCTGCATTGGTTTGGATATTCGAGGAGAGAAAGAAGGTCAACTTTCATCCTTTTTATTATACTCATTATTGCAATACTGCTTCGTTTCATTGTGCCACGAAAAGATATTGAATTAAAAGATATTTCAGGGTTATTGGCTTCCGGTAACAATGAAAATGATAGTCTTTTAACCAGTACCAGAGATACATCAGCTCATTATAAATTTGATCCTAATTCTGTTTCTTTTGATACTCTTACTTCACTTGGTTTGTCAGAAAAACAGGCTAGAACTATTATAAGTTACAGGAATAAAGGTGGAAGGTTCCGTCAACCGTCTGATATTAAAAATATCTATGGTATAGATGAACCGGCTTCAGCAAGAATTATCCCATTCATAAACATTGAAAAAAGGAAAGGACAGTATGGATACTTACAATCTGGTGGTGTGGGTTATCAGAAGAAAAGAGAACGGATTGACATTAATAAAGCAGATTCTGCCATGCTTGTAAAATTACCTGGTTTAGGGCCTGTTCTGTCCTCGAGAATAATTAAATACAGAAGATTGCTTGGAGGTTTTGTTTCATTGGAACAGCTGAAGGAGGTTTATGGTCTGCATGAATCAGCATATAATCTTCTTCAGGAGAGAGTCTTCGCAGATACATCAGGTTTGACTAAAATAAATATTAATAAGTCAAACATAAAGGAACTTTTGAAGCATCCCTATCTTGACAGGTATGACATTCAGGCTATTATGAAATTCAAAGAGATAGAAGGCCGAATCTCTGGCATCAGCGAATTAGTTGAAAATAAAGTACTTTCTGCAGATAAAGCGAATAGAATATCACCTTATCTTAAGTTCTGATAATCTAAGCCAGAGATATCTTTGGGAATTAAATAAATAGTATGTAATTTTAGTAAGATAAAAAATTGATAAGAAATGGCTTTTAATATTAAATATTTAATAAAAATTGGCATTATGGATAATTTATTTCCTTAAAAGTTTTGGAAAGAATATTAATGTTCATAAATTTGCGCCTCGATTTAAAACAGAATTTCTATTATGATTATTGTACCATTAAAAGAAGGCGAAAACATTGAAAGAGCTTTAAAAAAGTTCAAAAGAAAATTCGAGAAGACGGGAGTTATTCGTGAATTGCGCTCGCGTCAGGCTTATGTGAAACCTTCAGTACGTCGCAGGGAGGAAATCAAGAAGGCTATGTACGTTCAAAAGATGCAGCAGAGCGAAGAGTAAACGGCTAAGCAGCATTTTCATTTATCAACAAATCAATTAAGTGGTTCCTTTATGAGTCTTAAGGAATCGTTCTTACAATATATTCTTATTGAGAAGGGGTATTCTCCTCATACTGTCCGGTCTTATCAAAACGATCTGGATCAGTTTTTCACATTTACAGAAAGAGATGGTTCAGAAGTAATTCCAGCTGATATAACTTCAGCTGATGTAAGAGCCTGGATAGTGAGTATGATGGATCAAAATATTTCCGCATCTAGTGTTCACCGAAAAATTTCAAGTCTGAGCATTTTCTTCAGATATCTGAGGAAAGAGTCTATAATTCATCATGATCCGATGGATAAGGTTGTGCTGCCGAAAAGAAAAAAGAAGCTGCCGGTATTTGTCGGAGAAGAAGCGCTCAATAATCTGCTTGATAATTACGAATTTGGAACTGATTTTCCCGGAATAAGGAACAGGACTGTTATTGAAATGCTATATCTTACCGGGATGAGAAGAGCAGAACTTATTGGTCTTAAAAACAACGATGTAGATATATCAGCTGCAACAATTAAAGTCACAGGCAAAAGAAATAAGCAGAGAATAATACCGATTGTAAGATCCTTTATCAAAAGGATAGAGGAATATATAAAAGTCAGGGATGAATTTTTCCCCTCTGATCATGAATCCTGGTTTTTTCTGACTAACAAAGGAAACAAGTTATATGATAAATATGTTTACAATACGGTGAAGTGTTATCTGACTATGGTTACGACAATCGAAAAAAGAAGTCCGCATGTACTTCGACATACATTTGCCACCCATATGCTAAATCATGGCGCCGATCTGAATTCTATAAAAGAGTTGCTTGGGCACGTAAATCTGTCAGCTACGCAGATATACACTCATAACACATTTGAGAAATTAAAGAAAGTTTACAAACAGGCTCATCCAAGAGCGTAATTTAAATAAACAGGAGGTACTACTATGAACATTCAGATTCATTCAGTGCGGTTTGATGCCGACAAGAAGTTAATTGAATTTGTTAATCAGAAACTGATTAAGCTTTCTCAGTACAGCGAGAATATTGTAAGTGCAGAGGTGTATCTGAGACTTGATAATGATCAGGAACATTTGAATAAAATCAGTGAGATTAAACTTGAGTACCGAGGCGGACCATTATTTGCACGAAAACAAAGTAAGACCTTTGAAGAGTCAACTGATCAGGCTATTGATGCTCTTAAAAAGCAGATTACCAAACATAAAGAGAAGATGAAAGGAGTATAGTATTCCGGTCATTAAAAATATTAAGATTTATTTTGTTAAATGAAATTTTAATTCATACATTTGCAAACCGTTTTTTAAGGGTGTATTATGCTCAATCGGGACGTTCTTTAAATTGCCGATGTAGCTCAGTTGGCCAGAGCAGCTGATTTGTAATCTGCAGGTCGGGGGTTCGAATCCCTTCATCGGCTCTTGAAAGAGTTGTAAATGTGTGTCTTAGGAGTTAAACTCTGTTATAAGGGGGAGATACCAAAGTGGCCAACTGGGGCAGACTGTAAATCTGCTGGCAAATGCCTTCGTAGGTTCGAATCCTGCTCTCCCCACTTACGACGGAGAAAGATCGTAGAATTATCTGTTTAAAAGCAGAAAACCATACGAATCTCTTTGGACGATATCAGGCGGGAGTAGCTCAGTTGGTAGAGCATTAGCCTTCCAAGCTAAGGGTCGCGGATTCGAGTTCCGTCTCCCGCTCACTTTTTGATGCCAGAGTAGCTCAGGGGTAGAGCACTTCCTTGGTAA
>Ga0182027_10000930_pt1 | contig 49356 bp, 41 predicted proteins | sample 712E1DmetaG_FD_121300 | JGI IMG/M metagenome (GOLD analysis project Ga0182027, IMG submission 121300) | Permafrost microbial communities from Stordalen Mire, Sweden - 712E1D metaG (Illumina Assembly) | ecosystem: Environmental > Terrestrial > Soil > Wetlands > Permafrost | place: Sweden...
ACCGTTAACCATACCGACGGAGAAGTTAAATCTTTTGCAGGACCATTTGATGCTTTTTTTTACGGGCTTCTCCCGCAATGCCTCAGCGATTGCTGAAACGCAAATTAAAAATATTCCGCAAAAAAAGGTAGAGTTAGTCCGTATGCATGAGATGGTCAAAGAGGCCATTGAGGTCTTAAATGGCGAGGATTTATTGAAATTCGGCCGTCTGCTGGATGAAAGCTGGCAACTTAAGCGCAGCTTGTCCGACAAAATATCCAATGCGCATATTGATGATTTGTACGCAACCGCGATTGCGGCCGGGGCGGTGGGTGGTAAATTATTGGGAGCGGGCGGCGGCGGATTTGTGTTGCTTTTTGTGGAGCCGCCCAAGAAAGACGGAATACGCAAGGCCCTCAAAAATCTGTTGGAAGTCCCCATCAAATTCGAGAATTTGGGCAGCCAGATCATTTTTTATCAACCTGACAGCGGCTTGATTAAATAGTATTAGAAGGGGAGCATGTGTGTACTTAATTTTTTAAAAAAGATCTATCGATACAGATCCATGATTTGGGCCATGTCTGTCCGGGAAGTCCAATCACGCTATATAGGAACCATGGGGGGCATGCTGTGGGCCGTTGTCAATCCACTGATGATGATATTGGTGTATTGGTTTGTTTTCTCAAAAGGGTTTAAGGTCCAGCCGCCCGGCGGCATACCTTTTATTGTAGTATTTTTGTGTGGGTTCATACCATGGTCCATGTTTGCCGAGGCTTTAACAACCAGTGCCGGCTCAATTAGATCTAACGCGCATTTGATCACCAAGACCGTATTCCCTACAGAGATCCTGCCCGTTGTTAATATTACAGCCAGCTTGATCACACATTCCATCATGCTGACCATTTTTATTATAGTTATGATATTTAACAAAATTTCTTTTTCGTTTTATAATTGGCAGTTTATATACTATCTTTCCGGTTTGCTGATTTTTAGCCTTGGACTGGGGTGGTTCTTGTCAGCCATCAACGTTTTTTTTAAAGATGTCGGTCAAGCCTTGGGCGTTGTGATTAATATCTGGTTTTGGTTGACACCCATCGTGTGGCTGCCTGAAATGATCCCGCACAAATACCAGTATTTTCTGAAATTAAATCCCATGTTTTACATTGTTGACGGGTATAAATCTTCATTTATTTATCATTCTCCTATATGGCATGATCCTATGGAGGGCATCTATTTTTGGGGTGTTGCGTTAAGTGTTTTTATCATAGGCGCAGTCACTTTTAAGAAATTAAAATCTGAATTCGCAGAGGTTTTATAATCATGGCACAGGTTGCGGTTTCGGTTAAAAATGTATCCAAAAAATTCCGTTTGTTTAACTCTCCCAGGGAGAGGTTATTCGAAGCCATACACCCCTTTAATAAAAAGTATCATAAAGAATTCTGGGCATTAAAAAACATCAATTTTGAAATTGAAAAAGGGCAAACTGTAGGCATCATCGGCCGCAATGGTTCAGGCAAGTCTACCTTGCTGCAGATCATATGTTCTATTCTGAAACCCACTTCCGGTGAAGTTATCGCCAACGGCAGGATATCCGCGCTGCTTGAATTAGGGGCCGGTTTCAATCCTGAATTTACCGGCCGGCAGAATGTCTTGATGAAAGGGATGTTGATGGGTTTTTCAGCCCAGGACATGAACAAGCGTATGCCTGACATTGAAGCTTTTGCCGATATCGGAGACTTTATTGACCAGCCGGTTAAAATTTATTCTTCAGGGATGTTTGTGCGTTTAGCTTTTGCCGTATCTATTAATGTGGATCCCGATATATTGATTGTGGATGAAGCTTTAGCGGTGGGTGATGCCAAGTTCCAGCATAAATGCTATAGCAAATTCTTAGAATTTCAGAAATCCGGGAAAACCATTGTACTCGTTACCCATGACACCAGCGCCATTGTTAAACATTGTGATACCGCCATCTTGCTTGAAAGAGGCGAAATTATAGATATAGGGGAACCCAAGACAATTGTTAATTACTATGTGGATTTACTTTTCACCGGGAAAATTCCGAATCCTCATGTTCCTTCGGTTTTGCCCGAGGGGGATCATAAGCCAAACGCCGAGACAATTTCTGATCAAGTGAAGATAACTGAGCTAGATGAATTTCTTGCAGAAGTCCCATTGGCGGATAACTGTATGCGCAGGAAGAGTTATAACAAAAATGAATACCGCCAAGGGGACAGAAAGGCAGAAATTTTAGATTATCTTATTGTATGCGGCGATCAATACGACCCAACACATATTTATTCCGGAGATAAAATTGACATTTATATAAAGGCGAGATTTTATAAAAATGTTAAATTCCCTTTGTTTGGTTTTTCCATAAAAACAATGGATGGTATTTTGATCTATGCGCTTAATACTTATTTTATAGAAAATTTCATTCATTCGGCTAAAGAATCCGATGTGATTGTTTCAAAATTTTCTGTAAAAATGGGTTTAAATGGCGGAGATTTTTTTATTGATCTTGGGATCGACGAGTCGTTTGATATCGAGACTCATCAATTGGCAGACAAGCCATTTGTTTACGAGTCATTAGACAGAAGATGTTCCATCATTCATCTTTTTGTTCAAGAAAAACAATGGTTTCATGGCTATGTTAATCTTGAAGCCGCATTCCAAGAGATGGCGAGAAATGGAAAAGCGGTTGTATAAACAATGAGGTTTGAAACAATGAAAGACTCCCTTTTACAAGAGACTTTAAATAGTTATACAAAGGTAATTTCTATTTATAAAAATACCGGCTATAACAAAAACTATAAGCTCAATACTTTTTGGTCTGATGTGAATATGAAAGATATGTTGAAGGTACTTAACGATAGCCACAGCGCGATAGAAGCGGTACATGCTGTACAAGCGACATGGATGTTTTCAGTAAACACAGCAGATTCAATTAAAGAGAAAGCGATTGATTGGCTTTTAGCTAATCAACAAAAGAGAGGCTTAAACATATTTGATATGAGTAGTTCTATCCAAGAATCCCCTATTTCTAACCCTGGGAATAATGTTTTACGCAGGGGGAAGATTTTTACTCCGGATTTCCTGAGGACTGTTAATGTTTTACACGAGATTAAGACATATTGCAAAATAGAAAAATCCAGATTACATGTCGTTGAATTGGGTGCTGGCTGCGGGCACCTGGCACGGACTATCAGGCTTTTTATTCCGGATTGTTCCTATGTCATTTTAGATATACCGGAAACACTATCATTCTCCTATATGTTTTTGAAACTCAATTTTCCTGGTCTCAAAACCGTTTATATCACCGATGAACAGCAGCTCAAAGAGATTCCCATAGATGAATTTGATTATATTTTTGTCCCTACTAAGTTTGCGGAGGGTGTTTTGGGAAACAAATTCGACATTTTTATTAATACGGCTTCGTTGGGAGAGATGAAAAATGATGTTATCCATTATTGGATGGATTTTATTCAAAATAAATTAAAAGTTAAATATCTTTTTACCTTAAACAGATTTCTCAACACTATAAAGACAGATGGCAGTAATGATTGGCGTTTAGAGGAAAATGAATGTTCAGTTCTATATGATGCCAATTGGAAAATAATGAATTGGGAGCTGGAGCCGTCTTTTACCAGGTGTCCTTATATGGACACCATCATAGCCAGGTATGTCGAAATAGTCGCGGAAAAGATGCCTTCTGTCTCCATAGCGGATAATAAAAAGAGGAGTCAGCAATTGTTATGTGAGGTCATGGAGGAAGATTGGGTGAGGCTTGAGGACTCTTTTGCGCCGGAGATGACGTATCGTGACAATATTTTAGTCAACGATACAACCATGAATGGGGCATTGTTTAAACTTTGGGAATCCATGCGTTTAGATAAAAATGAACGCAATGTAGTTTTAATGCTAAAGTTATTGGAAACATTGCTTCACAAGCAGGATAAAGAATTTGAAGAGACATATTATTATGAAGACCAATTTAATAATTTATTTGTCAGTAAAGATAACAAAGATTTGGTTAAAATATATGATTCTATCGCGCGTAAACGCAGTTATAGAAAGTCCTTCCCACAGTCCGTTCCAAGTTTATTTAAGTTAAAGGAAAGTGCCTTCATCCCCATATTAGAAGAGTATGAAGGATATAACATTGTCAAATGGGGGGCAAGTTATTGGGCTTTACTAAAGAGCCTCGGCCCGATTGATTTTTTTCAACCCGGAGTTGATAATGTATTGGAAAAATACAGGGCTCAAGGCAAATGTTTTTCCGGGAACTCCTTATTTGAGATGAAATACCATATCGCCACATCCAAAAACAGTGCTCTGCAAACCAGTTTTTTTAGAAAACATAGTGACAGTCAATGATTATTAATACTGAGAAAATTTCCGTTGCTGTTCCATGGGGCTTGAGCCATTTTATCCCATTAAACGGTTTTCATCCCCTGTACCGGGCTCTCTTTGATCAGCATCCGGGAACAACAACTCTTTTGGCATACGATAATGTCAAACTTTTTAATGTGCTGCAAAACAATAGGCGGCTTCGGGGAGATATCCTGAGGCTCATGCGTCGACAAAATTTATTTTTGGGCGTGTTCATAAAAGATAGGATTAGCCGGGAGTATCTCTATTTTTACGGAAAATCCAATAAGGTGTTGACCCAACTGATACCGGGACAGTTGGAGTTCTTCCATACAGCTCCATTCCCGACGTTAGAGCGGCCCTTTGTGTTTCACTGCGAAATGTTTTCATCGATTTTCACCCCATTCTATCAACACACAGCGAGGCAACCAAACTCGTGGGGGACTTTGCGGGACTACTATCGTAAAATTTTTTCTCACCCATTGTGCTTGGGCATTTTTTCGCATATCCCTGAAACGATCAAAAATTTTAGCAGTTTTTTCCAAATGGAAGAGATTGATCGTAAACTTCATCACTCCAAGATCGGTTTAAGCGCACATGCTATTCCGGCCCAGCTTCCCCCCAGCACAAAACGATTAACCGACCCCAAATTTTTATTTTTTAATTCAGCTCACCATAATCCCAAGAATTTTTGGCCTCGCGGCGGACATATTGTGCTGCGTTTTTGGAAAGAATTCCGGGCCAGGCAAAAGAGCGGATGTCTTTATTTACGGTGTGTGCGTCCTGAGGACAAGGATTTGAGCGCCCATGGGGTTGATTTGATGTTTCTGCGCCAGGAAGAGGGTAAGAGCATTTTTTGGATTGAAAATTATCTTTCAAACAACGAAATGAATGCGCTGATATCCACGGCCCACTTTTTTTTACTGCCAAGCGTTTGGCTGCATTCTGCTTCCATTATGCAAGCGATGGCTCTGGGGGCTCTTCCTGTAGTAACGGATACTGTCGGAACATCATGTTATGTGGTGGATGGTAAGAACGGCATTGTGCTCAAGGGCGTTGTTTCGAATAACGAGAGTGTTCATCCGGACACAGGGGTATTGTTTGATGTCTATCGGCAAAATGAAATTTTGGATAAAGAATTGGTGCGCCAACTGGCCCTGCGTATCTTTGCTGTGTTGGATGCACCGCATGTTTATGAGAAAATGCGATTGGACGCAATAGTTTCTTTTAGAAACAATTTCTCCGGGGAAGCTTTTAGCTTAGATTTTTGGTCTACGGTCAGAGATCTTTATACTGAGAAAGTTCCTGCGGAGCTTCAGGGGCGGGATATGCATGAGAGGTTGGATCTTGGAGAGTGTTTTCTCAATGAGAGCGACTGGGACAGGGTTTTTGAGAGTTGTTCCCAGCCGGTGTTGAAGCTTAATTCGGGGTTTAGTAGTATTTATGAACTTGGGGGGGCATTTATCCGCGTTAACACATGCGGGATGGTGGGTAAGCCTAAGAAGGGACTCCATGATTGGTCGGTGTTTACAAAGGGCCTGGATTTAAGGCCCTGTTCTTTGGCATATACAACGACTTTAAAAGAAGCGGTGGCGGGGATGTTTGAATCTGCCAGTGGTCAGAATAAACGGGTAGCTTTATTAAAAGTATTTTTTAGAAAATCAGTTAAAAAAATAATACGGCTCTTCGAACATCGGGCAAGAATAGGAAGAGGATAAGAGCCATGGACAAATCTCCGCATTCATTATTGCCGGTACATTTATGGATTTACAATCACCCTTTTTCAGGGATCAGTGATCAGGTGGAATTTTTTTTATTAATAATGAGGCAGGCGGGGTATCCCACTACGGTAGGACAACAGCCGCGTATGGATGCGTTGAATGTGGTCATTGAGAACTTTACGGGGCCTACGAGCACTATACTCATTGATTTTTGCAAATCGACGGGGAAAAAAGTAGCTATTATTATGACGGAGCATATTGATTTTTTAGGAAGCCGGATATATTTTTATGGCCGTAAGTTATTTGATGAGGGGGCTTGGGGGAAGCATCATGCCGAGTATATGCATCCTGTGACACAACAGGGGAGAGTCAGATATCTCTTAGAGAGTCTTCAATATATTTATTGTTTTTTTACACTTGGTGATTTGCCTGAACTTCGTAATTTTAAATACATGGTGCCGGGAATTCCGGTCAGATCGCTTCCGTTTCCAAGGCTGCCGAACAATCTTTGCTCGCCAAAATCTGCTGATATTGTTCCTGGTTATGATGTTGTATTTACAGGACACAGTACGCTTTATCGTAATAGATTGCTGGATACCATATCAAAAGAACTAACGCTTTTGAGTTCTTCTAAATTTGTTTCGCGCAAGGTGAGGAATCAATTTAACCGTTCCGGCAAGATTGTGCTTAATATACCGCAATTTCAAGATTGGTCCTGGATTTCTACCCTGCGGGTTTTTTCTGGTCTGCTTTGCGGCAAAGCGACTGTTTCACTGGGGACTACGGATAAAACCTGTATTTCCGCTTGTTGTCGTCAATTGGATATAAGAAAAAAAGGTTGGATGGCTAAGTTGATCCAGTATGTTAATGACAGTGATGCTGAATACAAACGGGCTTTTTTACAATATTCCCAAATGGCAGAACAATATAGTCGTGAAAAACCATTTCCCCATGAAATATTTGAATGTTGGGAGATGCTCACCCCAGCCATTGGATCTCAAGATTGGAAACGGATCGACACAAAAATCAAGTTATCCTATCGCATGAGGAAACCTTTAAAGCCTCCTAAATTATTGCAGGAGGGGTATTTTGGCTTCAACCTGGTTAGTTTTAGTGGCAAAGTGTTTGCGGTCCGGCAGGCGCTTGGACCGATTGATTTTTGTACCGTTGATCTCGAAAGCTTGATAGCCAATAAAAATTGTTTTGTAGGAGCCTCGCTCGATTCGATCAAGGGATGGATTCGTTCCACTAATTCGCTCAAGGAGTTAATTTCTTCTTCAAAGTTTCCTCAATTATTGCAAGAGGGATATTTTGGCTTCAACCTGGTTGGTTTTAATGGCAAAGTGTTTGCGGTCCGGCAGGCGCTTGGATCAATTGATTTTTGTACCGCCGATCTCGAATCTTTGATAGCCAAGGAAAATTGTTTTGTAGGAGACTCGTTGGATTCGGTCAAGGAGTTGATTTCTTCCTTAAAGTTTCCTCAATTAATTCAAGAGGGGTATTTTGGCTTTAACCTGGTTGGTTTTAATGGCAAAGTGTTTGCGATCCGGCAGTCGCTGGGACCAATTGATTTTTGTAGTGTTGATCTCGAAGGCTTGGTAGCCAAAAAAAATTGTTTTGTAGGAGGGTCGCTGGACTCGCTTAAGGAGTGGATTCGTTCCACTCATAGTGGGCAAGTAGGCAGGAGTGGGGCCCTGTATAAATTTTTTGAAAAGAATAAGGCAGGGGGGGTAACAAGGAAGGGCAGAGATTAAGGGGGGGCGAGTTTATGTTTTTAAGAATGAACCAATGGTTTGAGGGGCTTAATGAACAACAATGGAAAAATTTTGTTATTTTTTCTCATTGCCTATTCGCCTTTTTTATTTTTTCTCCGTTTTTTCTATTGGGGCAAAATATCGTTGGCAGCACGGACAATCTTTTTGGTATTTTTCCTAATATGCTTTTTAATCAGGAGGCGTTTCAACGGGGAGAATGGGGCCTTTGGAATCCCTATATTTTGGGAGGCATCGATTTTTCTGCCAGTACCCATAATTTTATTTTTTACCCCATCAATTGGCTTATTTTTATTTTTCCGCAGAAGTATTTTTTTCTATTGATGACTTTACGGATGTTTATGGAAGCATGGTTAGTGGGTGTTTTCGGGTATCTTTTTTTTAATGAGGAATTAGGTAATAGAAAATGGGCATTTTTTTCTTCAACCACATACCAGCTTTGCGGGTACACATTCTTTGCCATTACGACATACGCTAATTTAACCATTTATCTATTTATTACCGTTGCTCTTTATGTTATTTGGACATTGGAAAAAAGAAAAATGTATCTCTCGTATATGTATCTGGTTTTTTGCGTAGCGACTTTTTTCTTGTCCGGGAATATAGTTTATGGAATAACAGCGACGTTAATAACAACCATCCTTTTTATTTATAAACATTGGCCTGCATCTATAAATCCCTTCTCTAAAAACAGTTTCCTTTTTTATGGCTCGATGGTGACCGCCATTTTAATATCGATGGCCCGGATACTGCCGGTTTTAAATGAGGTGTTGTTTGAAGGCGCGCGTATTGGTGGTGTTTTACATTTAGGAGGTACAGACGGGCATAGTTATTTAGGGACTTTAGCTTTTGTCCCTGAAATAATGGGAGTTAATCTGAGCACGTCTGTCCCCATCATTGAGGCCATAACACATCTCAAAGGCGCTCATGCGCAGTTTCATGGGTATAATTATTTCGGTGCCCTTCCTATGTTGCTTTTATTGTGGGCTGCTATTAAGGTTAGAAACAAAAGAATATTATTTTGGGGGGTATATTTTTTCATTGCGTCCTCAACTCTTTTATTGGTTCAACCGATAAGCGACATTGTTTATTTAATGCTTTCCCCCTGCGTACATACTATTGTTCCCAAAATGATGATTCCCGTAGCTTTTTGTACAATTGTTGGCTATTCCGGGATGTCTCTAGAAAGCGATTATCTTAAAATAAAAAGAAACGATATCTATATCATGGGCGTGTTAATGGCAGTAGCTGTATCCAGTGTTTTTTTAGTTTGGGGGCTTTTCCAGGAGGATTTACTACTCAAACCATTAAAAGTGGCCCTTAGCGCTATGGCTGTTTTGATTATGGTAACTGTTTTCCTATACCGGCGCAGGCATAAAGCAATTAACAAAATCCTATGCGGCGGTCTATTAATAAGTATTTCTGCTGTTTTCTTTTGGTATTTGCAAAAATTTGTTTACGTTTATCCGGGTACAAGTTTTTTATCGTTATGGGGGAATAAATTTTTTCTTTTGTGTTTCGTTTATTTGGCCGCCACGATATTAATCCTTTTTTCTTTATTAACCCTGCTTCTTAATAGCTGGAACCATTTCTTGGGAAAGAAAATGGAAATGCTTGTTTTAGGTGTTTCATTATTTTTGCTTTTAATGTTTTGTCTTAATCCTTTTGGGGGTTTTCAGGAAATGATAATTGGAGTCCCGGCTATCGCATCGCTGGGGGTAGTAAGATTTCTTTTAGTAAGCCTGATTTTTTTACTTGCCATTGGGATGAGTCAATATAGGAAGGACGGGATAAGGATAGTTTTTGTTTTATTCTATCTTGTTCTTATAGTTGATCTTTTATCATTTAATAAGATATATGCGCATCAAGTTACGCAGCCATTTTTTAATGGGAACACGCTGTATCCGCAACGGTACCTTTCACCCCAAGAATCATTAGATATTAAGAATTTTCGGGTTAATAGTCCGAATGTTTTATTACCAACACCTGGAACAGAGACAAATATTTTTGAGGTATATAAAATCAGAAATTACGGCGGGGTCAATTCCAGTGTGTTTAAGCGTAGTTCAGATTTTTTACATAATTTTATACCATCAGCTCTTGCCGGTTCTGGAATATATCCAAATCTTAAAGATGAGCGTTACCTTGACCTGATGGGATGTCGTTATGATGCTAATGATAATGGCAATTTAATCATACGTCCTAATTCTCTGTCACGTTTTATGCTTTTTAAGAATTTTGAAGTCGTCCATGATGACAACACAATGTTGGAAAAATTAAAAAAGCAGGATTTTAAGCCAACAGAAAAATTGCTGCTTGAGGTTGATCCTCATATCCCTGCGGTGAATGTCCCCGCAGAAAAATTGCAATTTTCAAGCTTAAAAACCGACAAGTTGGATCTCGATATAACAAGCGACGCTCCTGCGTTAGTGTTTTTTAACGATTCTTTTCATAAGGGCTGGGAAGCTTATGTCAACGGTATACGCAAGCCTGTGATTCGTGCTGATTTTAATTTTATGGCGGTTGCTGTGCCTGCAGGGACTAGTAAAGTTACTTTTCGGTTTCATCCTAAAACTTTTACCTATGGGCTTTATATGACTTTCGCAGGGGGCCTTACTTTCATTGTGTTGGTCATAGGTTTATATGGTTTTAGTAAAAAGAATAAAAAGTTTGATCATGCGCTATATAATTTCAATCTATATTCTCATCTAAAACTTTACAAATTTGTATATCTTGTGGGCATAGTTATTGTTTTTATTATGGTTATTCGAACTAGCGTAATAAAAAGCATCATTTTTCCTAAAAATGTCAGCGTTTCATCTAATTTATTTCCGGCTTATGCGGCACCCAACCTTATTTATGGCGGTGGCATTTGGCATGCAGAAACTCCTGTGCGCTATCCTGAATGGGTCGAAATAGCATGCTTTAAACCCGTGTCAGTAAATACATTGGCCATACAAAGTCAGGCAGATTCCGAAGGCGGAGCAGAGCATAAGAGAGCGCCCAAAGACTTTTTCTTTCAAGGGAGTAATGACCGGCATCATTGGGTCAATATACTGAGTGTTAAAAATAATAAATATACTGCCGGTGGAAAATGGAAGCGCTGGTCTTTTAAGAATAATGTAGCCTATGCCTATTATCGCCTATATATAACCGCCAATAATGGAGATCCGAACCTTTTGACTATTCAGCAGATAAAATTGAAACAATAGAAATATTTATAAAATATCATTTATGCCAATTGTATTTGACCATAAAAATTCAGTTGCACCCAAAGTCAGCATTATCCTGCTGGACTGGTCATGCCGGGAAAGTTTTCACATGCTGGATTATTTAAACAACCAGACAATGCCGCGTGATCAATATGAAATTAATTGGATAGAATATTATAATAAACGCCCTTCCGCGATAAAAAATAAAATCAGGGAATGTGAAAGGGCAGGCCAACTGCCCATTTTAGACAGATGGCTTGTTTTGGATATGCCGAACAATGTTTATTATCATAAACATCTGATGTATAACATCGGTATCGTCGCCAGTAAAGGGAAAATCATCGTTATTTGTGATTCCGACGTTATCGTTAAACCCACTTTTATTGAAAGCATCATTAAGGCATTTGAGGATAATCCTGATATTGTTTTGCATATGGATGAAGTCAGGAATACAGATAAAAAATTTTATCCTTTTAACTATCCTTCCATTGATGAAATTACCGGCAAAGGTTGTATTAATTGGGTCAATGGAAAAACGTCAGGTATTCTTGAAAAGAAAGATCCCATTCATGTGCGTAATTATGGCGCCTGTATGTGTGCGCGACGAGAAGACCTTATTCATATCGGCGGCGCAGACGAACATATAGATTATCTGGGGCATATCTGCGGGCCTTACGAGATGACCTTCAGGCTGATGAATAATGGCAAAAAGGAAGTTTGGCACCAGGAGGAGTTTTTATACCACGCATGGCATCCGGGGACAGACGGGAGGGGTAATTATTTAGGCCCGCATGATGGCATGAATATGTCCAGCACGGCCTTGGACATTCTTAAAAATGGCCGTGTACGGCCGCTTGTTGAGAATGAGGCTATTCAAGAGATCCGTTGTAATGGCGAAAAGGCAAGGTCTTCTGAAATGTTGTTGACTTTGGCTGTTCCTGCCCTTCGAATAAAGAAATGGAAGAAAAATTTGCTACAGCATTATTTATTTTGTCAGTGTGTGCTTCCGGTTAAATCTTTTTTTCTAAAAGTGAGATTAATATTTAATATAATTTTTATAACAATTAGGCAATTGCGTTTAAAGTCAAAATGCCATGTTAGCAACCAGGCGATGTCCAAAAATCCGTTTTTAAAATTTATTATGGCGTTTGTTTTTTTTAAAAGAATGTGTAAAAACAATCTTTATACTGTGCGCGCCTGTCATCAGGTCATCAGAGAGCTTAAGTGTAAGGGGGTCAAGGAAGTTATTTTTTATGGTGCGGGACATTTGACGAAAATTTTATATATCCTGGCGAAGGCGCATAGTATAGAAATTAAGGGCATATATGATCCACGGCTTGCGGGAAAGAAATTTTTAGGCTTTGACATAAAGCCTGACAATGCCGCTAAGGCGTATGCGGGGAGAATTATTCTCAACTATTTTAATGGTATAAATGAAAAGATGATAAGGCTTCAAAATTTGGGCATTCCAAGAAATAATATTGTGAGATTGCAATGATGATTGAAAAAGGTATTTCGTTAATTCTTCCGACCAGAGACCGTCCCAAGTTAGCGTATAGATTGCTTAAAAGCATAAGAGAAACCGCCTCTAATATAGATAAGGTTGAAGTGGTGCTATATCTGGATGAAGATGACGAAGACAGCCAACAGATTGATTATCCCGGGGTGTCATTATTAAAGATCATCGGTAATGAAAAAAGAATGGGGGCCATGAATGATGCGTGTTATACACGCTCCCATGGGGAATTTATTATGCTGGTTAATGATGATATGCTTTTTCGTACTAAGAATTGGGACTTGACTATTGTCAAAGAATTTGCTCGTTTTGCAGACGGAATAGTTCTTTTATACGGTAATGACAGGTATTATGGTCAAAGAATTCCTACTTTCCCCATATTGTCCCGCACAGTCTGTGGGATCATGGGCCATATTTGTCCTGTGGAGTATAAAAGGCATTGCATCGATCCTCATATTCTTGATGTATTTTCCAGATTAACTCAATTAGGACATGACCGCTGTATTTATTTACCCAAAGTTGTTTTTGAGCACATGCATTATGAGCTTTCTACTGCGGCTTATGATACCCAGGAGCGGTTTATAGATGACAAAGAAGATCAAAAGATGTTTTCTGCGTTAGCCATAGACCGTCAAAATATCGCCATAAAGTTGGCCGCACATATTGAATCTTATGCTAGTGGAGTTAAGTGCAAGCCAAGGAGAGTACAATGAGCGCCTATAAAGAAATCAGTCGTTGCAGGGTCGGAAAAAGTGAAAATTTAGTGTCGGTGTTGCATTTGGGATTTCAGGCCTTAACAGGCGTTTTCCCGAAGACTGCTGATGAGCCTGTGACGAGAGGGCCGCTGGAGTTGGTCTGGTCTCCCGACAGCGGACTCCTGCAGTTAAAACATTCTTATGAATCCTCTGAGATGTATGGTGATAATTATGGCTATCGCTCTGGGCTCAATCAATCCATGGTGGATCATCTGACTAATAAGGTTCGCTATCTGGAGAGGTTGGCAGGGCTAAGAGCTGGTGATATTGTTTTGGATATTGGTAGTAATGATGCGACCACACTTAAGGCCTATGCGGTTTCCGGTTTGAGACGTATAGGGATTGACCCGACCGGCCGCAAGTTTGCTAAATATTACACTCCCGATATCAAGATGGTACCCGATTTTTTCAGCGCGAAAGCCTATAGGTCTGTGATGTCGCAGCCCGCTCGGATTATCACTTCAATCGCTATGTTTTATGATCTTGAAGACCCCATCCAGTTTGCACGTGAAATTGAGTCAGTGTTGGCTGATGATGGGGTGTGGCATTTTGAACAAAGCTATATGCCTTCAATGCTGCGCACTAATTCGTACGACACCATTTGTCATGAACATGTTGAATATTACTCCTTAGGGGTGGTGGTAAAAATTCTCAAGGCCGCAGGCCTTAAACTCATTGATGTGGCTATGAACAATGTAAACGGCGGCAGTTTTGCGGTAACAGCCACCAAGGCATCCAATAGTACCCTTAAGGTGAATCATGCTGTGATCAATTGGTTACTTCAACAGGAGGATCGCATGGGGCTGAATACGCCCAAGCCATTCCGGGATTTTGAAGAACGGGTGTTTCGCCACCGCAATGATTTGGTACGGCTTGTCCGTGCGTTGGTTGCGGACGGGAAAAAGGTATTGGGTTATGGAGCGTCGACTAAGGGCAATGTGACTTTGCAATTTTGCGGGTTTACAGTTGCGGATATTCCGGTTATCGCTGAAGTCAATCAGGAAAAATTTGGGCACGTGACTCCCGGGTCCCATATACCCATTGTTGCGGAAGCCCAAGCGCGGGCCATGAAACCGGATTATTTTTTGGTCCTTCCATGGCATTTTAAAGATAGCATTATTCGTCGCGAGAAAGATTATTTAGCTGCGGGCGGAAAAATGATTTTTCCGTTCCCTGAAATTGAAATCATTTAAAGGGGGCATTTATGAACACGGATAACGTAAAGATTTCTGTTGTCGTCCCGGTTTACAAAGAAGAAGCTAATATCCGGCCGTTCTTGACTCGGATAGAAAAAGTCTTCGCTGGGATGGGCAAGAGCTACGAAATCATTTTTGCGCTTGATCCCTCTCCAGATAAGACTGAAGAGGTCATTCTCGAAGAGATTAGCCGTAGTCCAAACATTAAGCTGCTGGTGTTCTCCCGTCGTTTTGGCCAGCCTGCCGCCACTATGGCTGGTATTTTGGCCTGTTCAGGTGAAACCTGTGTCGCTATTGATGTGGACCTTCAGGACCAGCCAGAATTGATCGCAGAGATGTATGCCAAGTTAAACGAAGGATACGAGGTGGTTTATGCCAAGCGACGGTCTCGCAAGGGCGAGACGCTTATTAAGCGCCTGATTTCGAATGTCGGCTATACCGTGATTAATCGCTTCAGCGATGTCCAGATCCCACGCAATACCGGTGACTTTCGCATCATGACGCGGCGGGTCATTGAAGAGTTGCGGCGATTGAATGAGAGCCATGGTTTTTTGCGCGGCCTGGTGGCTTACGTGGGTTTTAAACAAACATTTATTGAGTACGACCGCGACCAACGGTATGCCGGGAAGGGGAATTACAACCGTCTCACAGGTTCGTTCAAAATAGGCCTCAATGGCCTGATTAGTTTCAGTTCCCGGCCTTTGTTCATGATGTCTATAGCCGGATTTGTGACAGCGACTTTAAGTTTTTTACTTGGGGCTTGGTATGTACTACAAAAACTTATAGGTATTGATTTAACTCCCGGCCTTTCCACGACTGTATTGGTGGTGAGTTTTTTCGCCGGCGTCCAGTTGCTTGGCATGGGGCTGATTGGTGAATATGTGGGGCGGATCTATGACGAAGTCAAACGCCGGCCGATGTATATTGTGGATCGAAAGGTGAATTTTTAAAGGTACAAGATGCCGGACTCTAAAATAAAACAGAACGTCAAATGGCCTAAAATATTTCCTCCGCTGACAAGCGAACAAGCGGTTATCAGCGATGATTTTATGAAATATTGGCATGAGGTTTTATCGAGCCACCATGGAATTATTGAGGAGTTTAATCATAACTATGTCGTCAAAACGGCGCCGCCGGACTTTGTCCGGACATTAGAGATCGGCGCAGGCAATGGCGAACATCTTAAATATGAGAGGCTGAACCACGAGCAAAGGGATAATTACGTTGCTGTCGATATACGGGAAAATATGATGGCAGAATTGCGTAATCAATTCCCGGAAATTCGTGCTGTTGTCGGTGATTGCCAGACACGTATGGATTTTGCCGATGGCCTCTTTGACCGTATTTTGGCCATTCATGTCCTGGAACATCTGCCCAACCTACCCGCAGCGATTAGGGAAATATATCGGCTTTGTGACAAGAACCGCGGCGTGTTGTCTATTGTTATCCCGTGTGAGGGCAGTTTAGCGTATTCTCTAGCGCGCAAAATATCCGCGCAGAGAATATTTGAGGCACGCTATAAACAAAGTTATCGCTGGTTTATTGAGCGGGAACACATCAATCGTCCGTATGAAATTTTTGAAGAATTGTTGCCTTATTTTACGTTAGTTTCGAGGACCTATTTTCCTGTTCCGCTCAAGGTGGAATTTTGTAATCTTTGCATAGGAGCAACATTTAGGCCCAAGCGGCTTTCGGGCGAATGATTGGGTTTAAGGATTATCAGTTAAGGAGAAAAGTTATGGGCTTGAAAAATAATTGGATGGTGATGGTGACCGGTTTGTTGTCTTGCCTTTTGGCATCCGTCATATTATTAAATTTTAGCAGTGTGTTTTCCGGTGATTGGAACAATCACCTGTGGCTGATTGAATATTTTGGTGAAAGTATTAAACACTGGTGTTTTCCTCTTATGGTCAACACCAAGCAACTTGTTGGTATGCCCTTTACGCTGTTTTATGGTCAGAAATTCTACGCGCTGGCGGGCGTGCTCAGTGCGTTTTTGGGCTCTGCCGTTACGGTAAGAATCATGGTTTTTATGGTATTCCTGCTGCAATTCTTTCAGGTGTATCGTGCGGCGATGAAAGCGGGTGCCACGGGCAAGATTTCTATCTGTATAGCGGTGATGATGACCTGGGCCATTTATCCGCTGACTAATCTCTACAACCGCAGTGCTCTTCCAGAATTTTTTGCCGTTGTTTTTTTGACCTGTTCCTTGGCTTCTTTCTTATGTGTCGTTATCCATGATAAGGCAAAGGCTCCCTCAAAATACGATATCATCGCGACGGGCTTGTTTTTCTCTGCTGCGGCCATGACCCATTCATTAACAGCGTTATTTGGCGGGTTGTTTTTGTTTATTTTAGGCCTCACCGCATTGATTTTTTGTGAAAGGGCCAGAAGACTATGGCTGTTGACCTATTTTTCAATAACGGCGTTTTTCTCCGGCTTGGTGCTATCTCCCTGGATATATCTTCTGCATCAATTCAAAGATAAATTATTAATTGCTAAGTCATCGTTTTTGGAAATCGAAGACCCTAACATCCTGTCTATTCTATCTCCGTTTCCGTTTGATTTCAGATCGCTGCAAAAAGGGGTGGAATATGTTTCGACACCCTATCTCGATACCCAAGTGGTCCTGCCATTGCTTATATTAATTGGGGCATTTATTTATATTGCACTGCGGGACAGGAGTGTGAAATTTTGTTTAAGCGCTTGCCAGCAGGCCCTCATCTGGGCTTGTGTCGGCATGCTGATCGTAGCCTTGACTATGTTAGTTTACCCTGCCGCTTCCGGCTGGTTTGGTGGGTTTTTTAAGACTCTTCAATATGCCTATCGGTTGACCAGTTATGTGAATCTTTCCATTCTGGTCGTAGTCATTATTCTTGCCGGACGTGTGAGCTCTGCCAACGTCCATAGTCAGCAGGTCATTAATATTTGTCTCGCGTTTTGTATCGGCATATCATTGTCCGCCCTGATATTGAAGTTAGTTCATGCGTCAGCGATTGCGCAACCAGCAACGGCAGCGGATAAGGCATTATGGGCGCCTTTGCCGTTTGGGTCCAACAGGCATTTGAACGATCTTCCCGAGTCATTTTATGGGACAACAGATTATTCCATCGCAGACGGAATGGCCAAAGATACGGTATCAGGCGTTGTCCCTGTGGCCTTCAGGTATTTTCATGTTTTAGATGGGACGCGGTTCGGCCACCTCGAAGACTTGACCGTTAACCTCACGCAACCTACCTTGGTGATTACGAATGTCCAGGCATTCCCATGGAACCAGATATTTATCAATGGTTCACTACAACCTTGGTCCCACACTGTTTTAGTCAATAGGCAGGAGGCTGTTTTATTACTTCCGGGCAGTTATCTTTTAAAGACCGTGACGCACATTGACGGTATGTGGCAATTTTTAAACTTTGTATCTTGGATTTTGCTATTGGCCTGGATGGCGCTATGGGGAAGGTATGTGTTTAAAAAATAATTGGATGGTGATCATTGTTGGTCTGGTGGCTTCTCTTTTGGCATCAGCCTTATTATGTGATTTTCGTAGCATGTTTTATGTTGACTGGAACAATCACCTGTGGCTAATTGAATATTTCGGTGAAAGTATTAAACATTTACGTATCCCTGATGTGATCAATACCAAGCAGTTAGTCGGTATGCCGATCACCCTGTTTTATGCTCAGAAATTCTACGTACTGGCAGGCATGATCAGTGCGTTTTTGGGCTCTGCCGTCACTGTAAGGATCATGGTGTTTATGGTATTCTTTCTGCAATTCTTTCAGGTGTATCGTGCCGCGATAAAAGCCGGGGCCGCTCAAATAATTTCTATCGGCATAGCGGTGATGATGACCTGGGCCATTTATCCTTTAACCAATCTCTACAACCGCAGCGCTCTTCCCGAATTTTTTGCAGTGGCTTTTTTAACCTGTTCCCTGGCTTCTTTCTTATGTGTCATTATCAATAGGGGGAAGCCTGTCTCAAGATACGACATCATCACCGCCGGATTATTTTTTGTTCTCGCCGCCGTGACCCATCCGTTGACAGCGTTATTTGGCGGGTTGTTCTTAGGGTTTTTAGGCCTCACAGCATTGATCTTTTGTGAGAAGACACGTAAGCTATGGCTCCTGGCATATTTTTCAATGACAGCGTTTTTCTCTTTATTGGTCCTGTCTCCGTGGCTGTATCTTCTCTATCAATTCAAAGATAAATTACCTGTTAGTAAGTCGCCGTATTTGAATTGCGTTGACACTAACATCCTATCTATATTGTCTCCATTTCCGTTTGATTTCAGGTCCATTCATAAAGGGGTGCAAGATGTTTCGACACCCTATCTTGACGCCCAAATTGTGCTGCCATTGCTGATATTAATCGCGGTATTTATTTATATTAGACTGCGTGACAAAAGCGCAAGATTTTGTCTCAGCGTGTGTGAATGGGCTCTCATCGGGGCTTGCGTCGGCATGCTGATTGTAGCCTTGACCCTGTTGGTTGACCCTGTCGTTTCCGGCCGGTGGGGTGGGTTTTTTAACATCCTTCAATATGCCTATCGCCTGACCAGTTATGTGAATCTTTCCATTCTGGTTGTAGTCATTATTCTTGCCGGCCGTATGAGCTCTGCCAACGCGCATAGTCAACAGGTCATTAATGTTTGTTTGGCGTTTTGTATCGGTATATCATTTTTTGCCTTGATGCTGAAGTTGGTCCATGCGTCAGCGATTGCGCACAAATCAACAAAAATCCATGGGGAATTATGGGTGCCTTTGCCATTTGGATCCAGCAGGCATTTGAACGAAATTCCTGAGTCGTTTGGCGGGCAGATGGATGCTTATACCATTGTAGATGGATTGGCTAAAGATACGGTCTCAGGTATGGTGCCTATGACTTCCCAGCATTTTAATGTTTTAGATGGGGATCGATTCGGCCACCTCGAAGATTTGACCGTTAACCTCACCCAACCTACGCTTGTGCTTCTGAATCTTCAACCATTTCCATGGAACCAGATACTTATCAATGGTTCACCGCAAGCCCGGTCCAACCTTATTTCAGACGGAAGACAGGAGGCTGTTTTACTACCTGCGGGCCATTATCTGTTTAAGGCCGTGACGCACATTGACGGTGTGTGGAAATTTTTAAATGGGTTATCCTGGGTGCTGCTGTTGGGGTGGATGGCGCTATATTTAGTCCTTGTTATTCCGGCCTTATTTATGTCATTCCGGCGAAAGCCGGAATCTTATGTTTAGAATCGGGGAGGGTATGCGTTTGAAAAATAATTGGATGGTGATTATGACCGGCCTTGTGGCTTCCCTTTTGGCATCAGCCTTATTATTAGATCTTTACAGCGTATTTGCCGAGGACTGGACCAATCACCTGTGGCTGATTGAATATTTTGGTGAAAGCATTAAACATTGGACTATGCCTCATGTGGTCAATACCCAGCAACTCGTTGGTATGTCGTTTCCGCTGTTTTATAGCCAGAAATTCTACGTACTTGCGGGCATGTTAAGCGCGTTTTTGGGCTCTGCCGTTACTGTCAGAATCATGATTGTTGGGGTGCTCCTGCTGCAATTCTTGCAGGTGTATCGTGCCGCGATAAAAATCGGGGCACGGGCCAAGATTTCTATCTGTATAGCGGTGATGATGACCTGGGCCATTTATCCCTTAACCAATCTCTACAATCGCAATGATCTTCCCGAATTTTTCGCAGTCGCCTTTTTAACCTGTTCCCTGGCTTCTCTTTTATGCGTCATCGTCAATGATGGGGAAAAGCCCGCCTCAAGATATGATATGATCGCCATGGGATTGTTTTTTGTTATGGCGGCCTTGACCCATGCATTGACAGCGTTATTCGGCGGGTTGTTTTTATTTGTTTTAGGAGTCACAGCCTTGATCTTTTGTGAGAAGGCGCGCAAGCTTTGGCTGTTGGCCTACTTTTCAATTACGGGACTTCTGTCTTTATTGATTTTGTCCCCATGGATTTATGTGCTTGCTAAATTCCATAATAAATTACCTATTGTGCAGTCAATATCTCGTTTGGATGGCATTGATCCGAGCTTTACTAATATTTTTTCCATTTTATCTCCCTTCCCGTTGGATTTCAGAGCCATTCAAAAAGGGAAAGATGCTTCTTGCCCGTATCTCGACACTCAGGTGGTGTTGCCATTGATGATATTAATCGCGGTGTTTGTTTATATTAGGCTGCGCGACAAAAATACAAAATTTCGTCTAAGCGCTTGCCAACGGGCTCTTACCGTGGCTGGTGTCGGTATGCTGATGGTCACCTTGACCCTGTCAGTTTACCCTGCGGCTTCCGGCTGGTTTGGCGGTTTTTTTAACCTTCTCCAATTTTCCTATCGGTTGACCAGTTATGCGAATCTTTCCATTCTGGCGCTAGTCCTTATTCTGGCCGGTCGTATGAGCCGTGCCAACGTCCATAGTCAACAAGTCATTAATGTCTGTCTGGCATTTTGTATTGGTATATCATTGTCTGCCCTGATGCTGAAATTGGTGCAGGGGGCAGCGCGTTCGCAACAATTAACGCAAGTCAATGAGGACTTATGGAAACCCCTACCGTTTGGATCCAATAAGCATCTGGCCGAAATGCCTCCGTCATTTGGTGCGGCGCCGGCTTACACCGTTGTGGACGGATTTGCCAAAGACACATTATCAGGCATTATGCCTACTAGTCTTCGGAATTTTAATGTTTTAGAAGGGGCTCGATTCGGCCAGGTAGAACCATTGACCGTGAACCTCACACAACCTGCGCTTGTGCTTCTGAATGTTCAACCATTTCCATGGAACCAGATATTCATCAACGATTCACTGCAACCCCAGTCCCATATTATTCAAACCGGAGGATACTCAGCACAGGAGGCTGTGGCATTAATTCCAGGTAGTTATACTTTAAAGGTCGTGACGCGTATTGACGGTGTGTGGAAATTTTTAAATTTTGTATCCTGGGCCCTGCTGTTGGGGTGGATGGCGTTATATTTAGTCCTTGTTATTCCGGCCCTATTTATGTCATTCCGGCGAAAGCCGGAATCTTATGTTTAGAATCGGGGAGGGTATACGCTTGAAAAATAATTGGATGGTGATGGCAACCGGGTTGTTGTCTTGCCTTTTGGCATCAGCCCTATTATTAGATCTTCGCAGTACATTTTATGTGGACTGGAACAATCATCTGTGGCTGATTGAATATTTTGGTGCCAGTATTAAACACTTGTGTATTCCGGATATGGTCAATACCAGGCAACTGATTGGTATACCCAATACACTGTTTTATGGACAGAAATTCTACGCGCTTTTAGGGCTGCTCAGTGCGTTTTTAGGTTCTGCCGTTACTGTCAGGATTATGGTTTTTATGGTATTCCTGATGCAATTCTTTCAGGTGTATCGTGCGGCGATGAAAGCCGGAGGCGCCCGGAATATTTCTATAGGCATAGCTGTGATTATGACTTGGGCCATTTATCCCTTAACCAATCTATACAACCGCAGTGCTCTGACCGAATTTTTTGCAGTCGCTTTTTTAACCTGTTCCTTGGCCTCTTTTTTATGTGTCATTATCCATGATAGTCAAAAGTCTGCTTCAAGATACGATATCATTGCCAGTGGATTATTTTTTGTTCTCGCCGCCGTAACCCATCCGTTGACAGCGTTATGCGGCGGGTTGTTTTTGGGTATTTTAGGAGTCATAGCGTTGATTTTTTGTGAAAGGGAAAGGAAACTATGGCTGTTGTCATACTTTGCCATAACGGCACTGCTGTCTTTATTGATTCTATCTCCATGGATATATGTTCTTGCTCAATTCAATAATAAATTGCCCATCAGTGCGCACACAACTACACAGTTTTATGGCAGCGGGTTTTTCCCTAACAGCGTAGATAACATACTCTCCCGCGTATCTCCCTTGCCGTTGGATCTTAGGTCCATTGAAAAAGGGATACACGATGTTATTACTCCCTATCTTGACGCCCAGGTAGCATTGCCGTTGATTATATTAATTGCCGTATTTATTTATATTGGATGGCGGGAAAAAAGCATAAAATTCGACCTGGGAGCATATGAAAGGACGATCCTATGGGGATCTGCGGTCATGCTGATTATATGCTTTGCTGTGTCAGTTTGCCCTAAAATTTCCGGCTGGTTGGGGGGTTTTTTTGATATTCTTCAGTTTCCTTTTCGGTTAACTAATTATGTTAATCTATCCGCTCTGGTTATACTCATTATACTGGCCGGCCGTATAAGCCGTGCCAACGTCCATAGTCAACAAGTCATTAATGTTTGTCTGGCGTTTTGCATCGCCATATCATTTTCCGCCCTGATGCTGAAATTAGTGCATGCCTCCGTGATTCGTCAGGACTCAACGCAATTCGATGAGGGATCATGGGCGCCCTTGCCGTTTGGGTCCAATAATCATTTAAACGATCTGCCCGGGTCATTTTATGGGGCAGGGGATTATTCCGTTGCAGATGGTTTTGCCAAAGACACATTTTCCGATGTGGTCCCTGTTATTTTCCGGAATTTTAAAGTTTTGGACGGCCAGCGGTTCGGCCAGGTTGGACCATTGACCGTTGACCTCAACAAAGCGGCTATTGTGGTGACTAATATTCAACCATTCCCATGGAATCGGATACTCATCAACGGCGCCCTGCAGTCCCAGTCTGACGTTACGGTTATCGCAGGCCGGGAAGCTGTGGTATTGCCTTCAGGCAGTTATATTTTAAAAGCTGTGACTCGTATGGATGGTGTTTGGAAATTTTTAAACCTTGTATCCTGGGTTTTGTTATGGGGGGCAATGGGCGTCTACACGGGCTTTATGTTCATTCAGTCTGAAACAGCAATGGGCTTCGTAAAGAAATATGCGCCGTATCTTTTAATGGTGGGCGTTTTATTTTTTGCCTACTATCCTGTTTTGACGGGTTATTATATTCATACCGACGACTATGCTTGGTCTAGGTGGGGGGATCATTTTCCTATTGCCGTAAGGTTTACGACGGAGGTTGGCAGGCCCTTGACGGGTTTGTTGTATTTGTGTTCTGTTTTTGCAGGGAATTTGGCAGGGATGAATGTATTCCGTTTTTTATCGGTGGTTAACCTTTGTGTGGCCGCTTTCCTTTTGTCTCGTTGGCTTTGTGCTTACAAATGTAATCGATGGTTCTCCTCATTTTTAAGCGCTGCCGTTTTTACGTTACCTCCATTTCAAGTCTACGCATCGTATCTGTCAACGTTACCTTTTGGCATTGCCGTCACTTTAAGCATTTTGGCGTTAATCCTCGTTAATCGTAGGTTGTATACAGCCGCCATTCTTCTTCTGGTGATGGCTTTTGCCTTGTATCAGCCCGGCGCCTGTTTTTATTTGACGCTTCTTGCCGTTCCATTGTTGATGGAAAAAGACATAAGGTCTTTTGTTTTTTGGCGTAAAATATTTATTTGCCTTTTGGTTTTTGCAGGAGCCGTTTTGCTGTATTACTTGCCCTGGAGAGGGTGGCTGCAATGGGCGTCTGTCAAGTCTTGCGGAAAATATGACGGACGTCTTTTCGTCTCTGATTTTGGTCAACGTTGGCAATGGTTTATGAAAGGCCCCTTTGTCGAGGCGTCCAATTTTTGGAATATCCATCCTTGGCCAGTTGTGTCCTATGTATTTATTGGGTTTTTGGGTACGGCCCTTTTATGCAGGTTGAGGGTTAAAAGTTTGGGATTTGATTTGTTAAGAGGTTTCGTTGTGCTTTTATTAATCCCCATAAGTTTCTTTGTTGTTTTAGTGAGCTCCGCACCTTCTCTGGAGTATAGAACATATTCAGCTTTATCAGCCACATTGCTGTTGGTGGGAATCCTTTCCCTTGTTTTTTCAGAAAAAGTTAAATATCGTCTGTTCTTAGGCGGTCTGACATTTTTACTGATGATCGGCGGGGCCTGTTGGGCGCATGTAACAGTAGAAAATTATTTTGCTATTCCTGACTCAAAAGAAATACGTTATATTATTCAGTCTATTCGAAACGCTCAACAAAATGGTCAAGCGGATTTTTCCGGCATCGCTCTGGTTATGCCCAGGCATCCGGTTGCTCCCGATAAGAGAAATGAAATCGGTGAACCAAGCACCACGGCTCCCCAAAACATTCAATCTGTTGTGATGACGGCCCTTAATGAGTTGGGGATTAAAAGAAATATCAGGGTCGATTCCTTCGAGGATATGGCGAATTTATATTTGCATGAATATGGGGGAATGCCTAACCAATCGAGTTTACTTGCCAAGGTAGTCTATCGACAGGATATTATCATTGATATGAATAAAATAGACGAGTGATAGGGAAGCCATGGTATTGATATTTATTCCGACCTACAACGAAATAGAGAATGTGCAAAATTTATATAAAGAAATTAAAGCTTTAGGGATAAAGGCTGACATTCTTTTTATGGATGACCATTCGCCGGATGGCACGGGGGAGATTTTAGACGAAATAGCGCTCCATGATCCCAGCGTCAAAGTTATTCACCGGCCCGGAAAATTGGGAATCGGCAGCGCGCATGCTCAGGGTATTCAATACGCCTATGACCATGGCTATAAGAAATTATTAACCATGGATTGTGATTTTACTCATTTGCCGGCGGATATCCCGCGCATGTTGGCAGCATCAAAAGATGGCGATGTTGTTGTCGGTTCCAGATATTTGCAAGACAACAGTCTTCCGGGCTGGAACCCGCTACGGCGTTTTTTAACTTATTTTGCCCATTTTCTGACCAGGGTTTGTTTGGGAAATCATTTTGATGCCAGCGGAGCGTTTCGTGTGTACGATCTGCAAAAAATTCCCCTAGGCATTTTTCAGATTGTGAAATCGAAAAGTTATTCTTTTTTCTTTGAAAGCATATTCATATTAACGAAGAACGGATTTAGCATCAACGAGATTGCCATTGTATTGCCGTCTAGGACTTATGGGCATTCCAAGATGAATCCTTTTGAGGCATTCAAAAGTGCCCGTTATCTCATGCGCTTGACATTGGAAAATAGTTTGAACCCTGGAAGATTTAGAATAGGCCGCGCCCCCGATAGTGTTAATGGAGCTTTAAAAGATGAACAAAACTGGGCACCCTATTGGGAGAGAAAAGAAGAGGCGGCAGGATTTTTTTACGAAATGGTGGCTACGATTTATAGGCGGTTTGTCATCCGTTCGAATTTAGAGCGGTTTCTGATTAAACATTTTCCTGTGGGTTGTAAACTTTTACATGCCGGATGCGGCAGCGGGCAGGTGGATGTGGGGCTTCATCAACGGTATTCTATCAAGGCAGTGGATATTTCTTATCCCGCGTTGGATCTTTATTCCCGGAATAACCCGGATGCCTGGAGGATTGAACAGGATGATATTTGTAATCTTCATCAAGAAGACGGCCATTTTGACGGGGTGTATAATTTGGGGGTCATGGAACATTTTGAACACGCACAGATCATCATTATATTAAAAGAATTTCAGCGTGTTTTAAAAGATAAGGGCAAGATTGTGATTTTTTGGCCGCATCGGGTCTCCAGCAGTGTTTTTGTCCTGAAAGCGTTGCATTTTGTGTTAAATAAAATCCTGAAGAAAAATATAAAATTGCATCCGGATGAAATATCCTTATTAAAAAGCCAAGCGGAAGCTCTCCACCTATTAAAGGAAGCCGGTTTTCAATTAATCGGCTATTCATTTTCCATCCGTGATTTTTATGTTCAGTCTGTGGTTGTCGGACAAAGCATGAAACAGCGAGGGCCTTCGTGAAAAAATATGCGCCGTATCTTTTAATGGCAGGAGTTTTATTTTTCGCGTACTTTCCTGTCTTGACCGGTTATTATCTTCATACCGACGACTATTTTTGGTCGAAGTGGGGAAATTTTCCTCCCCATGATGTCTTAAGGTTTATGACGATGACCGGAAGGCCTTTGACGGGCTTGTTGTATGCGTGCTCCGTCTTTGTAGGACAATTGGCAGGGATGAATGTATTCCGTTTTTTATCGGTGCTTAACCTTTGTGCGGCCGCTTGTCTTTTGTTCCGTTGGCTTTGTTTTTACAAATGTGATCGATGGTTTTCTTCGTTTTTAAGCGCCGCTATTTTTACGTTACCTCCATTTCAAGTTTACGTAGCGTTTCTGTCAACGGCGCCTGATGGCCTTGCAGTGACCTTAAGCATTCTGGCTTTGGTCCTTGTTCATCGGGCCGACACAAGGTCGGCCCCTACTTTTTATAATCTTGCAGCTACTCTCCTTCTGGTTATGGCTTTTGCCTTGTATCAGCACGGCGCTTGTTTTTATTTGACGCTTCTTTGTGTTCCTCTGCTGATGGAAAAAGACCCCGGATCTGTTGTTTTTTGGCGTAAAATATTTGTTTGCCTTTGTGTTTTTGCCCTCGCCACACTACTGTATTACTTGCCTTGGCGATGGTGGCTTGAATGGGCAGCCATTCCGTCTAACTTGACCGGCCATGATGGCCGTGTTTTTGTTACTGATTTTAGCCAGCGATGGCAATGGTTTATGCAAGTCCCTTTTATAGAGGCGTCCAATTTTTGGAATATCAATCCTGTGCCCGTCGTGTCCTATGTCTTTATGGGTTTTGTGGCGACGGTACTTTTGTGCAGGTTGATAATCCAAAAAACTTGGGGGTCTGATTTGTTAAGGTATTTTTTTCTGCTGGCATTAATCCCTGGCAGTTTTTTTATTTCGCTGCTTAGCTCAGCGCCTCCTCCGGCGTATAGGACCTATCCGGCTTTATCGGTTATCCTGTTGTTGGCGGGCATTCTTCCCCTCGTTTTTGTGGAAAAAACTAAATATCGCTTAAGTTTAGCCGGTCTCACATGTTTACTGATGATCGTGGGGGCCTGTTGGGCACATAGAACGGTAGAAAATTATTTTGCTATTCCTGATTCAAAAGAAATACGTTATATTATTCAGTCTATTAAGGACGCTCAACAAAACGGTCAAGCGGATTTTTCCGGTGTTGCCATCGTCATGATTAACCATCCGGTTGCGCCGGGCGCGAGAAATGAAATCGGTGAGCCGAGCAGTGCCCATGGCCCCAACATCCGGCCTATCGTGATGACGGCCCTTAATGAGCTGGGGATTAAAAAAGAGGTACGGGTATTTGATTGCTATCTAAATACTGTGAATTTATACTGGGAGGAATACGGGATGGTTTTTAACGGATTGAGTTTGTCTTCCGCGACAGTATATCCACAGGACCATACGATTATCATTGATATGAATAAAATGGGGTAAAAAATGAAATTTCTTATTACAGGTTGTGCGGGGTTCATAGGCAGTTCTCTGGTTGACCGATTGCTTCTTCAAGGCCATCAGGTTCTCGGCATTGACAATTTTTCTACGGGCCAGCGTCGGTTTCTGGAAGGGGCTTTGGCACATCCGCATTTTAGGCTCGTCGAAATGGACCTGCTTGATGGGGATCGATTGAAAAAGGCATTTGCCGGCGGCGGAGAGATGGTTTTTCATCTGGCGGCCAATGCCGATGTGCGTTTCGGTGTGGAGCATCCCCAAAAAGATCTCCAGCAAAATACGATCGCAACCTTTAACGTCCTTGAAGCCATGCGGGCCAACGGCATTAAGCATATCGCTTTTTCTTCTACCGGCTCCGTCTATGGAGAGGCTGCAGTGATTCCTACGCCGGAAAATGCCCCCTTTCCTATTCAAACTTCGTTATACGGTGCGTCTAAATTAGCGGGTGAGGGCTTGATACAGGCCTATGGCGAAGGGTTTGGTTTTCAATCATGGATATTCCGGTTTGTTTCCATATTAGGAGAACGGTATACGCATGGCCATGTTTTTGACTTTTATAAAAAACTTTTGGATAATCCCGAAGAGTTATTGGTTTTAGGGAATGGTAGTCAGAAAAAGTCATATCTTTATATACAGGATTGTTTGGACGCTATGCTTTTTAGTATTGATAAATTTAAGGGCAAGACCAATGTCCTTAATTTAGGGACCAATGAATATTGTCAGGTGAATGATTCTATTGCGTGGATCACTGATTATCTTGGTCTTAAACCAAAACTTAAGTATACTGGGGGTGAGCGTGGGTGGATTGGAGATAATCCGTTTATATTTCTTGATACGGCTAAATTGAATAAGGCCGGATTTAAACCCCAATTAAGCATTAAGCAATCCGTCATTAGAACATTAGAATATCTTATACACAATCAATGGGTATTGGAGAATAGGCAATGAATATCTGTGTGTTTGGTCTGTGGCATCTGGGGGTGGTGACGAGTGCTTGTTTGGCAAAATTGGGCCATAACGTTGTCGGCCTTGATTTTGATAAAGACGTGGTCCAAGCCCTCCGCAAGGGGCAAGCGCCCGTGTTTGAGCCCGGATTGACGGAGCTTATCGCCCAACAGATGCAGGCGGGAAGATTGTCTTTTTCCTGTGATGCCAAAGAGGCCTTAAACCAAGCACAGGTGCTTTGGTTGGGTTTTGATACGCCGGTCGATGAACATGATGTGGCGGATATTTTATTTCTTGAGAAGAATTTTAAAAAAATTATGCCCAACATCAATGAGGGGACGGCCATTGTGGTTTCTTCCCAGGCTCCGGTCGGGTTCGTCAATAAAATGGAAAAGGCATTTGTCAAACAATCCGGGCATAAAAAATGTTATTTTGCCTGTTCGCCGGAGAACCTCAAATTAGGCAGGGCCCTGGATGCCTTTTTAAATCCTGACCGGATTATCATCGGGGTAAAAGACGAGATTTCTAAAGAGATTTTTGCTCCTTTATTCCTTTCGATTACCGATAGATTGGAATGGATGAAAATTGAATCGGCGGAAATGACCAAGCACGCTATAAATTCTTTTTTAGCGCTTTCAGTTTGTTTTGCCAATGAAGTGGCTTCTATTTGTGAACAAACCGGCGCCGACGCCAAAGAGGTGGAGCGCGGGCTTAAAACTGAATCACGTATCGGCCCGAAAGCGTATCTTAAACCGGGTGTCGCTTTTTCCGGCGGGACTTTGGCCCGTGACATTAATTTTTTGATGAAGTTAAGCGTTAAACATAAATTGCCTTCGTATCTGATTAAAGCCGTTAATGACAGCAACGCTTTTCATAAAAAGTGGATAGAAAGGCAATGCGGTCAGTTGTTGGGGAGTTTGAAGAAAAAGACCATAGCTATTTTAGGTTTAACGTATAAGCCGGGAACGGATACTTTACGCAGGTCTTTGGCCGTGGAGTTAGCAAAATCACTTCACGGTAAAGGCGCTAGAGTGACAGGGTTTGACCCGGTCATTAAAAGCATGCCGCTATCTCTGGCTAAAACAATAGAGTTAAAACAAAGTGTTGCCGATGCCATACGGGATGCCGATGCGGTCATCATGGCCGTCGAGTGGCCGGAATTTTTGCAGTTGGGGGAAGATATCATTCATTTAATGAAAAACAAGATAGTTATCGATCCCAACGGTTTTATCGCGAAATCTGTTGAACATAAGGATTTGAATTATATTTCTGTAGGGCTTCCCCTCCCCTTGTGGGAGGGGTCAGGGGAGGGAACCTATAAAAGGATGAGACCATGAAATTAAAGGGCCGCACGGCCATTATTACCGGAGCTAATCAAGGATTTGGGGAAGCCATTGCCAGCGAATTTGTCAGACAAGGTGCCGGAATTTTTATGTGCGCCCGCAACAAAGAAAAATTGGAGGCTGTTAAAGAAAAATTAGCAAAAATAGCCCCCAAAGATCAAAAAATATGCACGATGGTCGTGGATGTTGCTCATGAGCCCGAAGTAGAAAAATTAATGAACGCCGCTATAGCTGAATTTGGTCATGTGGATATTCTGGTGAATAACGCCGGGATTTACGGGCCTAAGGGCCCGATTGAAAAAATAAACTCCGATGATTGGGTAGCGGCTATTGAGATTAATTTGTTGGGGGTATTTTATTGCTGTAAACACATGATGGCCCATATGAAGAAAAATAATTATGGCAAGATCATCAATCTCTCCGGCGGCGGGGCGACCGCACCGCTTCCCTTTATCAGCGCTTATGCGGCATCCAAGGCCGGAGTTGTACGGTTTTCGGAAACTTTGGCTGGGGAATGCCAAGGTTTTAAAATTGACGTAAATGCCGTAGCCCCCGGCGCGCTGAATACCAGATTACTGGATGAGGTGCTATCAGCTGGCCCTCAAATCGTAGGCAAAGATTTTTATGAGAAAGCCTTGAAACAAAAAAAAGACGGAGGGGTGCCTTTAGAGGTTGGTGTTGAGCTTTGCGTCTTTTTGGCCTCCGGTGAAAGTGACGGCATTACCGGCCGGATCATATCTGCCAAATGGGATTCCTGGAAGACTTTACCTAACCGTCGCCAGGAGCTCATGGCAAGCGATATTTATACACTGCGGCGAATTACTCCTGAAGACCGCGGTAAAAAATGGGATTAATGATGAATGTCGGCATAGTAGGTTGCGGATTGATTGGTAAAAAAAGAGCATTGGCTCTTGGGGAGCATTCCCTTTTGTGGGCGGTTGATTTCGATATTAAACGTGCCCAAGCTATAGCGGCCTTAAAGGGGCAGGCTAAAGTTTCCACTGATTTCAACGACGTCACCAAAGATCCCCGCATTGATATGGTTATTGTTTCTACAACTAATGATAAGCTCTCTGTGATAAGCCTTGCGGCCATCAAAGCAGGAAAACACGTATTAGTAGAGAAGCCCGCGGGGCGGAATTCCAAAGAAATCAAAGACGTCATCAAGCTTGCTGGGAAAAATAAGGTGATGGTGAAGGTGGGGTTCAATTTACGTTACCATCCGGCATTAATGAAAGCCCGGGAAATTGTAGATTCCGGGGTTATGGGAGAATTAATGTTTATCCGGGGGCGTTACGGTCACGGAGGACGTGTCGGCTATGATAAAGAATGGCGCTCTAATCCGGCGATATCAGGAGGCGGAGAATTGATTGACCAGGGTGTACATATGATCGACCTGAGCCGCTGGTTCTTGGGAGATTTTGTTTCGCTTAAAGGGAAAGTGGCTACCTATTTTTGGGATATGCCGGTGGATGATAATGCTTTTCTTTGTTTGAGTACCCCTAAAAATCAAACCGCTTGGATCCAGGTGAGTTGTACGGAATGGAAAAATATGTTTTCAATGGAAATTTACGGCAAAACTGGAAAAATTCAAATTGACGGCTTGGGAGGCAGTTACGGGACGGAAAAGTTAACTTATTATCAAATGCTCCTCGAGATGGGGCCCCCTAAAACTTCGGTTTGGGAGTACCCGGGTGAGGATAACTCCTGGAATTTAGAATTCCGGGCTTTTGTGGAAGCCATCCATACCGGCAAAACGCTCAACGGCGATATTCATGACGCCTATGAAGCGTTAAGGATAGTGGATAAAATTTATGGGAGGACAAGATGATCATCACGAGAAGTCCTTTACGCATAACATTAGGCGGCGGGGGGACGGATTTGCCGTCTTATTATGAAAAATTTGGCGGGTTTTTAATAGCCGCGGCGATCGACCGTTATGTCTATATTACCGTGCATGAAACTTTTGTGAATTATCTCATTGTGAAATATTCGAGAATGGAGAGGGTCAAGAAAGCAGAGGATATCAAACATCCGATCATTCGTGAAGCTTTAAAAATGCTGGATATTGATTGTGCGTATTTGGAAATGAGTAGTATGGCGGACATTCCGGCCGGGACAGGATTGGGATCATCAGGAAGTTTTACCACAGCTTTACTAAAAGCGTTGCATGCGTATAAGCGCAATTTAATCCATCCTAAAGAATTAGCCCAGCAGGCCTGTGATATAGAAATACATAAATTGCACGAGCCGATCGGCAAACAAGACCAATATATTGCCGCTTATGGGGGGATCACGGTTTTCGAGTTTACCCAAAAAGCGGTCAAAGCATATCCCCTGAAAATCGAAAAAGAAATACTGTATGATTTGGAAGATAATCTTTTGTTGTTTTTTACCGGCTATACCCGTTCGGCTTCCGGTATTCTCAAAGAACAACATTATAAGAGTAAAGCCAATGACAAAGCCATGATTGATAATTTGCATTTTGTCAAAGAGTTGGGTTATGAGAGTAAGAAAGCTTTGGAAAAAGGGGATTTAAGGAAATTCGGCGAGTTGATGAATGTTCATTGGGAGCACAAGAAAAAGCGCTCAGGCGCTATGTCCAACCCAAAGATCAATCACTGGTATGATTTGGCGTTGAAAAACGGGGCGTTGGGCGGAAAATTGATCGGGGCCGGCGGCGGCGGTTTTTTGATGTTTTATACCGCGGATCATGGGAAACTGAGACATGCCATGGCCTCTGCGGGCCTGGAAGAGGTGCGCTTCAGGTTTGATTTTGAAGGGACCAAGGTGATGACCCAGTCATGATGCCCTCTGTGGTGATTTTAGCCGGTGGGATTGCCAAGCGTCTGCGGCCGATTACGGAAACTGTTCCCAAATCATTGCTTCCTGTCGCCGGGGAGCCGTTTATTGCCCATCAGCTGCGTTTATTGCGCACCAACGGCATTAAAAAAGTCGTGATATGCGCCGGCTATTTAAGTCAGCCAATAGAAGAATTTGTCGGCAACGGAGCCCAATTCGGCTTATCCGTGACTTTTTCTGTTGACGGAGAAAAGCTGTTAGGGACCGGCGGTGCCCTCAAGAAGGCTTTGGCGCTACTGGAAGAGGCATTTTTTGTGATGTATGGGGATTCCTATCTGACAGTGAATTTTCCACACGTTTACGATTATTTTTTGACAACCTCAAGTATGGCATTAATGACGGTATTCAAGAATGACAATGCCTGGGACCGTAGCAACATTGTTTTTAAAGACGGCCGAATCATTACCTACGATAAAAAGAATAAGATAGACGGGATGGACTATATCGATTATGGATTGGGGATCATCAGGAAGGCGGCCTTCGATGGCATGGCTTCACAAGAGGTTTTTGATCTAGCAGAACTTTATCAGGACATTATTGCCAAAAAGCAGATGTCAGGTTATGTGGTTTCAGAAAGGTTTTATGAAATAGGCTCGTTGAGCGGGCTGGCAGAAACCCAAAAGTATATTGTAAATTCTCATAAACACGAGGAGGGGCAATGAGTAATAGTGACGCATATGTGGATAAATATTTATTGCAGGCCGCCAAGATTACGGCATTGATAGATAGAAAAGCGGTTGGGGATATGGTGGATATTCTCATTGGCGTACGCCAGAATGCCGGCCGTCTTTTTATCATTGGAGTCGGGGGCGGGGCCGGCAACGCCGGGCATGCGGTCAACGATTTCAGGAAGATTGCCGCCATCGAATCGTATGCGCCGACAGACAATGTTTCTGAATTGACGGCCAGAATCAACGACGACGGTTGGGACTCTTCTTTTGCCAATTGGCTGAAAGGCAGCAGGATTAACGCCAAGGATTGTGTTTTTGTTTTTTCAGTCGGCGGCGGCAATGCCGAGAAGAACATAAGCAATAATTTAGTGCAGGCATTAAAATGCGCCAAAGAAGTCGGTGCCCGTGTGATTGGTGTGGTGGGCCGCGACGGAGGGTATACGGCCCGTGTCGCCGATGCGGTCGTCATTATTCCTCCGGTGGACCCGGAAACTGTGACGCCTCATACTGAGGCGTTTCAAGCGGTGGTTTGGCATATGATTGTTTCTCATCCGCGGCTTAAAGCCAATGATATGAAGTGGGAATCGGTCAAATAATGAACAGGGCTGTTTTTTTAGACAGGGATGGGGTGATCAATCGTGCGCATGTGCGGGAAGGTAAACCGTATCCTCCTTCCGGCTGGGCAGAAATAGAAATTTTGCCCGACGTGCCGCAGGCTTTAATGACACTTCGTCGTGCGGGTTTCCTGTTAATCGTTGTGACGAATCAGCCTGATGTGGCGCGCGGCACCACCTCGCGTGAGGCTGTTGAAGAAATCAACAAGCATTTAGCTTTGCATTTAGCGATTGATGAGTTTTACACCTGTTTTCATGACACTCAGGATGGCTGTGAGTGTCGTAAACCACAACCTGGTTCTTTGCTGGCAGCTGCGCGCAAATACACCATTGATCTGGGGTCAAGTTACATGGTTGGTGACCGCTGGAAAGATATTGAAGCGGGCCGAAGGGCCGGATGTAAGACCATTTTTATTGATTATGGTTATACCGAAAAACAGCCGGAATCAGTGGATTATCGGGTAAGTTCTTTACTCGACGCCGCACACATTATTCTAGGAGATAAAAAATGAAAAAAGTGGAAGAATTGAAGGTCAAGATTTTTGCGGACGGGGCCGATAAGGCGGGCATGCTGGAGATGTATGCTAAGCCGTATATCAAGGGGCTGACGACCAACCCTACGTTGATGAACAAGGCAGGGATTGGTGATTATCGTGCTTTTGCCAAGGACATCCTGTCTGTTATTAAAGATAAGCCCATTTCCTTTGAGGTTTTTTCTGATGATTTTAAAGAAATGGAACGTCAGGCATTAGAGATTGCCGCCTGGGGCGATAATGTTTATGTCAAGATCCCGGTTACCAATACCAAGCGGGAGGCCTGCTATAGCTTGGTGAAAAAATTGGCCGCTCAAAAAGTCAAACTGAATGTAACGGCTGTGATGACCACGACACAAGTGAAAGATGTTGTGGAGGCATTGGACCCGAAAGTGCCCAGCTATGTGTCGGTGTTTGCCGGTCGCATTGCGGACACGGGTCGTGACCCGGTGCCGTTGATGACCCAGGCCGTGGAGATCCTTAAAAAGGCGCCGGCCGCCGAATTGATTTGGGCAAGTCCCCGGGAGCTTTTAAATATTTTTCAGGCAGATGCTATTGGTTGTCAGGTGATCACGGTCACCAATGACATTCTCAAAAAGCTGCCGTTGGTGGGTTATGACTTGAGTGAGTATTCCCTCGATACGGTCAAAATGTTTTATAAAGATGCTTTGGCGGCTAAGTATAAATTATGAAAGTCGCTCTTGTCCATGATTGGTTAACCGGTATGAGGGGAGGGGAAAGGGTCCTGGAGGCTTTTTGCGAGCTTTTCCCGGAGGCTGAAATATTCACCCTTTTTCATTTTAAAGGCAGCGTTTCACCGCTTATTGAAACACATAAAATCCACACGTCATTTCTTCAAGGCTTGGCCCATAAAAAATGGTACAGATATCTTTTACCCCTTATGCCTGCTGCGATTGAAAGTTTGGATGTCAAAAAATTTGATTTGGTGATTTCTTTAAATCACTGTGTCGCCAAGGGGGTGAAGACGGCTCCCGGCGCCCGGCACATTTGTTACTGTTTTAGCCCCATGAGATATATATGGGACCGGCAGGAAGATTATTTCCCCGGCCAGGCATCCGGATTTCCGCTGTCATGGATAATTTCTTACTTGAGACAATGGGATAGATTAAGCGCGTTACGCGTCGATCATTTTATGGCTATTTCACAATTTATTGGGAAGCGTATTGAAAAATGCTATAATCGTCAATCCGAGGTCATTTATCCTTTTATTGAAAAAAATTGTTTTCATCAGGCAGAAAAAATCGGTGATTATTATTTAGTTGTTTCTGCGTTGGCGCCGTATAAACGCATAGATATTGCCATTGAAGCATGCAATCATCTCAAATTGCCGTTGAAAATCATAGGTTCCGGTCCGCAGGAAGGTAAACTCAAAAAATTGGCAGGGCCGACAGTTGAGTTCCTGGGCTGGCAGCCCGATAGAATCGTCAGGGAATATTTATCCGCCTGCAAGGCCCTTTTATTTTGCGGAATTGAGGATTTTGGCATTGTGCCTCTGGAAGCCATGGCTTGCGGACGTCCGGTGATAGCGTTGCGTGAGGGAGCTCTGACAGAAACAATGGTTGAAGGCCTGACGGGCGAATTTTTCAGCCGGCCGTCGGCGGCCTCGCTGGGGGATGTGTTGTTTCGGTTTGAGGGAGAGAATCGTCCATTTGATTCTTCCGCCATTCAACAGCATGCGGCTTTATTTGATAAGGCCATTTTTATGAGGGATATGAAGAATTTTTTTAATAGGACAGTAGGTTATGCTTAAAAAATATGGTCAGGTGTTCGTCACTTTATTTGTTTGTTCGGATCTCCTGTTGATTTTTTTGATATGGGGCGGTCTGTATATTGTAGCCGGACATCTGTCTTCAAGCCGCGTGATATCAGGGAAGAATTTTTTAGACCAACTGAGGTTCTTTTTAGTTTTTATTCCGGTTTATCTAATCTCTGCGCACCGGTCTGATTTTTATACTCCCAGGAGATTCAGTAATTATTATGCGGAATTTATTAAGATTTTAAAGCTGATGTCTTTTGTCATTGTGGTGTCGTTCTTTCTAGGGTACATTTTCAGGGTTTTATATCATAATCGCATTTTTATTTTAATTTTTGGTGTCAGCTGCGTTGCGTTGATTTTTTTATATCATATCTTTGTTGAGTACATATTAAAATCTTTTAGAATTAGGGGGTTTAATTTACGGAGAATTTTAATTGTGGGCAACGGAGAGTTGGCCCAAAAGTCTGCCCGTAAATTCCGGGACCATCCTGAATTCGGTCTGAATGTGGTTGGTTTTGTCACCAATAAAAAGCAAACGATAGACCAGACCTTGAAGGTCCCGGTTTTGGGGGAATATGATCAACTGCGTCAAATCATTGAGCAGAAGTCTGTGGATATAGTGTATTTTGCCCTGCCCGCACAAGAAGAACGGCTGGTACGTCTTTTAATTGAACAGATAGACAATGAGCCGGTGGACATTAAAGTGGCCCTGGATATAGACGGTTTTTTCTTGCTCAAAAACAGTATTTCTGAAATTGACGGTATCCCGATCATCACTTTACGCGAAAGCCGCCTGGTCGGTTTTCAGGACATCATCAAACAAATATTTGATTTTATTTTTGCGTTAATATTTATTATTTTAGCCATACCGGTTTTTGTGCTGGTGGCCGTTTTGATCAAGATTTCTTCGCCGGGGCCTGTATTTTATTTTCAAGAAAGAGTCAGCCTTAATGGGGTTAGATTCAAGCTCATTAAATTCCGGACTATGAAAGTCAACGCAGAGGCGCATACCGGCCCGGTGTGGACAGCGGACAATGACCCGCGCAGGACAAGTGTCGGCGTTTGGTTGCGTAAAACAGGGATTGACGAGTTGCCTCAGTTTTTAAATGTTTTAAAAGGGGACATGAGCGTTGTCGGCCCCCGTCCGGAAAGGCCGGAATTTATAGCGGAATTCAGAAAACTCCATCCTCATTATATGTTTCGTCATGCGATCAAGACAGGGATAACGGGCTTGGCGCAGGTCCGCGGGTTTCGCGGGAATACATCTCTGGAAAAGAGATTACAGTATGATTTGGAATATCTTAATAATTGGTCTTTGGGGTTGGATATTAAAATTATCCTGATGACCGTTCTGGAAGTTTTTAAAGGGAGAGGGGCTTAGATGGCAGTGAATAAGGAGAAGTTAAGTTTATTTTTTGATCAAGCCTGTGCTATCAGTTTGTATATTATATTCTTTTGCATTCCTTTTTCTTCCGCTTTAATTAATTCATTTTTTGGCTTGGCTTTGTTTTTCTTTATAGGGAGACTGTTAACGAAGCGTGGGCTTTTGGCTCAATTTTTCAAGACTGAAAAACTGCTCTTGTTCTTTTTTGTTGCGCTGGGGCTTTCTTTAGTCCATAGTGGGCCTTTTATATTCATTAGTTTACGTGCGCTATTCTTAAAATGGGGAAAATATATAGTGTTTTATTTCATCATCAGTCAGACCATAAGGACTGCCCCCAGAATTAAATACGCGTTAGCCGTTTTTTTGGCCGGCGCTGTTTTAATTATTCTGGATTGTTTTTCTCAGTTGTTTTTGAACAGGGAGTTCCTTTGTCATAGGCATATGGCATTACATATTAGTAAGGTTTTAGCTGTCACCGGTCCGTTTAATCACAACAATGGCCTTGCCTCGTATTTAGCTTGTGCGCTTATCGTGATGTTGTATTGGGTATTTTCTAAAGGGAGTAAGGTGATTAAATCCATAGCCATTATGACTTTTTTTTCGGGCATCTTTATTTTAATTTGTGCTTATTCAAGAGGAGGATGGATTGCTTTTATTCTAGCCATTATTGTGCTGGCTTGTTTTTTGAAGAAATTCCGGTTTTTAGGTTTTTCCCTGGCGGTGACTCTCATTTTAGGTTTTAAGAGTAATTGGCTTAAATTTCTTTTATTCAAAGATTCAGGCAGATTTGAGCTTTGGGCGATTAGTTGGAGGATGATTAAAGAACATCCTTTATTAGGCAATGGCGTGGGGACTTTTATGGCTTGGTTTAGGAATTTTTCTGCGACCAGAAGCATCAGCTATGCGCATAATTGTTTTTTGCAGATTTGGGCCGAAGCAGGGTTAATTTCATTAGTTCTTTTCTATCTATTTATCATTAAAACGTTATGGGAAGGCTTTTTATTTTACAAGAAAACGAAAGATCCTGTATTGGCGATTCTGGTTTGCGCTATCCTAGCGTATTTTTGTCATAGCTTTTTTGATACAATTCTTTTTTCGTCCCAACTGGCTTTTTTGTTTTGGGCTTTGATGGGACTGCTGAAAGGCAGTTTATGGAGCCACACAAAAGATAAGGCTCAAGTGGCTTGAAATTGTGAGTGTACGGTGTTAAGATTAACTATAAACTTCTTTTGTCATTCCCGCGAAAGCGGGAATCTAATTCAAGGGGGCAGAAATGACAACCATCAACGACGCGGAACTATTGAAAGATAAAGACATTGTCAATGAAATCAACAGATACAAATGGCTTGAAAGCGAAAAAATGGGCGCAGATATCGGATTTGAAAGGGCGTCTAGAGAATGGATTAATAACTGCTCTAAGCAATACTTCACCCAACATCCGGGAAAATCCGCAGTTCTTTGGATTAAATCACAACCATTTTACAGTGTTTTAAATAAGGAGATTTGATTAAAAGTTTTTTGTCTTATAAAGCTCCTTTCTTTTTAGCATGATCATCAATCGGTGATTGTGTCCAATCCAGGAAATACATGCACATACCAGATGGATATTTAAGCCCTGCCACTTGCGCACTAGGAGCTGCCGTCATGCTGCCGGTGTGGGCGGCGGCATCAAAGCAAGTTAAGAAGACGCTTAAGGCGCGCCAAGTGCCTTTTCTGGCGGTTGGCGCGGCATTTAGTTTTGTGATCATGATGTTCAATGTGCCGGTGCCCGGAGGTTCAACCGGTCACGGGGTAGGTGGCGTCTTGTTGGCGATTCTTTTGGGGCCATGGGCGGCATGTATCGCGGTTTCCGTGGCTTTAGTCATCCAGGCGTTGTTATTTGGCGACGGGGGGATTACTTGTATCGGGGTCAATTGTTTTAATATGGCATTTGTTTTGCCATTTGTAGGGTATTACGTGTACCGGTTACTTAGCGCTGGAAGTGGTGCGGGATCGAAGAGACGGGTGATTGCTGCAGGGATTGGCGGGTATGTAGGCATTTGTGTCGCCGCTCTTTGTGTCGGCATGGAACTAGGCCTTCAGCCGTTACTTTGGCATACGGCCAATGGGCAGGCACTATATTGTCCCTATGGTCTTAACGTGTCTGTCCCGGCCATGGCGGGTGGATACGTGATAGTTTTTGGATGGGTAGATTTTATTATGACGGTCCTTATTGTAAAATATTTACAGAAGCAGAATTCGTTTCTAATTAAAGGATAGTACATTGTCAAATTAGTTCTTAGCACTTTGTCATCCCGACGAAAGTCGGGATCTTTTAAAGATTCCGGCTTACGCCGGAATGACAATGCTAGGATAAAAATCATGCCTCTTACAAAAAAATTATGGATTGGGATTTTTGTTTTAATTATACTGACACCTTTGGGGTTAATTCTTCCGGATTATTTCAAAGCAGGTGGCGCGTGGGGGGAAAAGAAAATGGTCCATCTCTGGAACGCCCCTTTGCCTGATTATTCTTTCAAAGGTTGGCAAGACAAGGCAATAGCCTATCAGTGTTTGGCCTACGTTGTTGCCGCTATTATCGGGATAGCGGTAATTGCGGGGATTGTGTTTTTGATTGGGAAGGGGCTATCGAAAAATAATGAGTAGAGCGTTTCATATCAAGAGCAATTTTATAGAGCATTCCTTAATCGGCGCGGTTACGTTTATTAAAGACGCTACTCTTTGTGAAGAGCACGCTTCTCATAAGGGGTTTTTGCAAGCCGTGGATGCCCGCATTAAGACGATGACTTTTTTCGCTTTTTTGGTCGTGGCTGTTTCTTTGAAAAGCGCCTTATGGATTAGTTGGATATATGTTTCTTGTTTGATATTAGCGGTCATGTCTCAAATCCCTTTAGGTTTTTTCCTACTAAGGACATGGGTGTTCATTCCTTTGTTTTCTTTTTGTATTGCTATACCGGCCCTGTTTAGTTTTGTGACGCCGGGCGAGCCTGCATGGTCTTTTTATTTTTTGGGGGTTAAGTGGATCATTACCCGTCCGGGTTTAGACGGGGCTATTGTGTTTGTGGTGAGGGTTGCCACTTCGGTATCGTTGGTTGTTTTATTGTCTTTGACTACCAGACACACGCAATTATTAAAAGTTTTACGCCTATTTGGGGTCCCTCAGGTTTTTGTTTTGACCGTAGCTATGTCTTACCGGTATTTGTATCTTTTTGCCCAGATGCTGGAGAATATTCTTACAGCTGTCAAAAGCCGTGTAGGTGTCGTATCCGCACATCAAAAGGGCCGGAAAGTGGTGGCTTGGAATATTGCTAATATGTGGAACAGGGCACAGCAGATGAATGAGCAGGTTTACTTAGCGATGTTGTCTAGAGGGTATACGGGTGAACCTCGCGTTTTAAAGGGACTCCCTTTATGAGCGAAGTACTATTTGAATTAAAGGATGTTTATTATTCTTATTTAGGCAAATACCCGGCGCTTTGCGGTATTGATATGACTATCGCTCAAGGGGAAAAGATTGCCGTTATCGGAGCTAATGGTACGGGCAAATCAACGCTTTTGCATCTTTTAGACGGGCTTATTTTTTCGGATCGTGGCCAATTAAAGGCTTTTGGGATACCATTGACGGAGGATTTTATCAACGATACCGAATCATCCTGTAATTTTAGGCGCAAGGTGGGATTAGTTTTTCAGAACGCGGACATTCAATTATTTTGTCCGACAGTCAGGGAAGACATTGTTTTTGGGCCCTTACAATTAGGCGTCAAAGATGATGAGGTCCAACAACGTTTGCTGGAAATTTCTCGATTATTAAGTATAGAGCATCTTTTAGATAGAGTCCCTCATCAGTTAAGCGTCGGAGAAAAGCGAAAAGTCGCCATAGCCACTGTTTTTGCTATTGATCCTGAGGTGTTTATTTTGGATGAGCCGACAGCAGGCCTGGATCCTTTAACAGTCCGGCATATTATTGATTTGATCCTTCAGGCCAATCAAAAGGGTAAGACGATTATTACCTCAACACACGATTTGCATACGGTCGGTGAGATTGCGGATACGGTGTATGTCTTTGATGAGGCCAAGACCATTGTTCGCCAGGGCAAGACTGAGGCTATTTTAAGCGACAGAGATTTTTTAAGCGCCCATAATCTCGTCCATGTCCATGGGCATACCCACGAGCATCAACTGCACGTCCATCCTCATTTATCTTTAGAAAAGCACAGTCTTTAGTTTAGATGGGTTGTCCATGCCAAAGAAGTTGGCGGTGGGTGGTATTATTATTTACGTAGGGGAGGAGCTTGTCTGTGTCCATATGAATGGACAACCAACGGGTGATGACAAGACCCATTCGGGCCGACACAAGGTCGGCCCCTACAAAGGTGGCGTTCGTAGGGGCGGAGCTTGTCTCCGCCCGTATGAACAGGCCCCGCAGAAGGGAGGATTATAAGAATTTAGCTTTATCGATGGCTTTTAAATACGCTTCTTCTTTGGCCACTTTTCCTGTTTTAACTAATTCCATCAAAGAGGCGTCCATGAGGACCATCCCCTGACCGCGGTTGGTCTGGATTTCACTGGTAAGCCGCATAGTTTCTCCGCTTTGGATGATGTTGGCTAACCCTTGCGTACGCAGTAAAATTTCATAGGCCGCCCATCGTCGCTTCCCGTCTATACTCGGCAGGAGCTGTTGGGCGATGATGGCTTTGAGATTATTGGCCAATATGGTGCGGATTTGGTTTTTACGGTTCGGTGGAAACGCGTCAATAATGCGGTCAATGGTCTTGGCCGCAGAATTGGTGTGTAAAGTCCCGAAGACCAGGATACCCATTTCGCTGGCGGTCAAAGCCAGTTCGATGGTTTCTCTGTCCCTCATTTCTCCGACGAGAATGATATTGGCGTCGCTTTTGATGGCTGTACGCAGGCCGCTGGCAAAAGATAAGGTATCTTTGCCTACTTCTCTATGGGAGATGAGGCATTTTTTATTGATATGCATAAATTCCACAGGTTCTTCGATGGTGATGATTTTTTGGGCGAAACTGTCGTTAATACAATCGATGATCGCTGCCAAGGTCGTGGATTTGCCGCTGCCTGTAGGTCCGGTGACCAGGACTAATCCTGAGTGCCATTTGGCAAAATCTTTGATGTGTGCCGGCAAGTCTAAATCTTCAATGGGGCGGATGTGGGAGGGGATCAATCGGAAAACCGCCCCCAGTCCGAAAAAATGCCGGAAATAATTGGCGCGAAAACGCGCTTGTGTCCCCAGGGAGTAAGCAAAATCCAGATCGCCGCGGGTCGTAAAATCATGCCAATCTTCTTTGGGAGCAATGGGAGACATCAGCGCAATCATTTTTTCGCGGGTGAGTGTCTCAGTACCGATTGTTTCCAATTTACCCAGAAGGCGGATTTTGGCTTTTTGACCTTCTTCAAGGTGCAAATCCGAACCGTTTTTACTGATTAAAATATGGAATAAATTGTCTATTTCAGCCATAGGTTAATGTTTGAGCAGTTGGACCATAGTCGCGGGGTTTGTTGCGCGTTCGCAGGCTTCCCGCGTTGATATAAGGCCGGCATTGGCCAAATTTTCTAATGAATTATCCATCAGCGTCATACCTATAGATTTATTGGTGGCCATGACATTGTTGATTTGGATGATCTTATCTTCACGGATCAGATTGGCGACGGATGACGTGACGATCAAAACTTCATAGGCAGGGACTAATCCGGAACCATCTTTTTTGGGGATCAACTGCTGGCAGATGACGCCGCGCAGGGATTCGGAGATCATATTACGGATAATGGGCTGTTCTTCCGCAGGGAAGGAACCGATGACCTGAGAGATGGTTTGGATGGCATTGACGGTATTCATAGTCCCGAAAAGCAGGTGACCGGTCTCCGCCGCACTGATGGCTAATTGGATGGTGCTTAAATCTCTTAATTCGCTGACCACCAGAATGTCCGGGTCTTCACGCAAAGCCGCGCGTAAGGCATTAGCTTGAGAGAGCGTATGGATGTTGATTTCCCTTTGGGTGATCTGGCATTGCTTGGGTTCGTAGACGATTTCAATAGGTTCTTCGATGGTGATGATATGGTCATGACGGGCTTGATTGATCATCTCCACCAAGGTGGCCAAGGTCGTGGTTTTGCCGCAACCTGCCGGCCCTGTAATCAATACCATGCCTTGTGCCCATTTGGTCAAATTGGCACAGGAGGCCGGCATACCGGTGTTTTCAAATTTTGGGATTTCTGTGGGGATGAGCCTTGCGGTCAAATCCCAGCCGGCACGCTGTTTGATGATAGCCATACGAAAGCGTCCGTGTCCGGGGATAGTATAGACGTATTGCGCATCCCCGGTTTTTTCAAAGATCTCCATAATGTCCTTGGGTAAAGCGGTCATGATCAGAAGACTTATTTGGTCCGCAGTTAAGACTTCAGAGGTGATATTATTAAGCCGGCTGAATTGCCTGAAAATAATGGGCTTTTGGGCGCCTATATGTACGTCACTGGCATTTTCATGACGGGCGAAAATCAGAATTTCATCCAGAGAACTGGCAGGGCCAATCTGAGAGGGTATCGTTAGGTTGGCAGGCCCCCATCCGGTCGTGCCGGTAAAATGAGGGGGAAGCGAGACTGGTTCTTTTTCATCGTTGGCTTGTATGGACATGGTTTCTTTATTATAAGAAAGTGAACGGGATAAACAAGCAAAGAAAATAAAAGATTTTATTATTTGGATATCTGTGCCTTTATGCTAAAATACATAAAACTGAAATAGTATAAACAGCCCCGCTTGGTCGTTAGCGACCAAGCAGCGGGGCTAATTAGGAGGCGTACTGTGTTAAAAGGCCCAATTGCTTTGATGTCGTCAAGTCGTGTTCAATGGCGATTAGTATCTGTTTTTATTCTGGCTATAGCCGTCAGCGGCTGCGCCACCACCCAAAACAAGACCCAAAATGAACAGTTGGAGTCGCGCGTCACCGAACTTGAAAAAAAGCTTGAAGCTAAAGATGCGGAGATTGTGGATTTGCAGTATGAAGTCAAGGATTTGTCCGGGAAGGTAGAGACTTCCAAACCAGCCGGATCTGATCAGGCGGCTGAAACGTCCGCAGAGCCGGTTGAGGCGGCTAAATTATCAAGCACTTCGGATAGTTCTTCAATCATCCGGGTCAAGGTCGCTCCTGAGCGAGTGCAGACAGCTCTCAAGGCTGCCGGTGTTTATACCGGCCGTGTGGATGGCAAGATAGGGGCTGCCACTAAGGCAGCGATTATAGAATTCCAAAAGAGTCATGGCCTTAAAGCAGACGGAGTCTTAGGTAAAAAAACCTGGGAAGAATTGAAAACATATCTAAAGTAAGTTAAGGCAATTGAGAGTCATTTAAAAGGTAGGGACAGACACTAGTGTCTGTCCCTACTTTTTTGTCTCTACTTTTTATTTTGTGTTACAATATCCGCCTTAAACATTAAGGGGGAATTTGTTATGCCTATAGCACAGCCATCTGAAAACCTTCGCGTTCATTTAGCCTCACATGCCAAAGATTTTAAATTATCTTGGGTGCAGTTAGGCCAGGGGCTTTATGCCGTTTGGCGTGATCAACTGTATTTGGCCTGGGGTTTTGAGAAATTCGAAGACTACTGTGTGCGCGAGTTGGGCTTGAAAAAGCCCCTGGCCTTGAAATTGGTGAAAACTTATTTTTTTGTCGAACAGGATGAGCCGATGTATTTAAAAAAAGAATTCCCGCAAGGGAAGGAAGCCGCGGTGGTCCCGGGTTATGAGGCGCTCGATGTATTAAGGCGGGCCCGGGGGTATAAGGCATTGACCCGGGAAGATTATACCAAATTGCGCAAAGATATTTTTGAGAAAGGTAAGGACGCCGCCATCGTCAGGAAGGATTTAACACTGATGATGAAGGAGCGTAAGAAAATCGATCCTGACCAAGAGCGCGAGGGGCGTCATGAGAAAAGTGTGCGCCGGCTGGTGGCGGCTTTGAAGAGTTTTAAGAAAGATATGGAAACTTTACAATTAGTCCAACCTGATATTATCGCAGGAGCAGAAAGTTTGCTTAAGCGTCTTTTAGAAGAGACCTCCCATGACGCCTAAATCCGTTGATTTGAATCATCTTTCTCAAGAACAGTTGCTGGGCATGCGCATATGCGACTTGCCTCTGGCCATTGAAGGCACATGGCTTGAAGAATGTGTCAAGGCGTTGCATGCAGAGCTGCTGTCACGAGGTTTGGTGTTTTTCCCTGAATGTTATCTGGCGGATGAATGGCTTACCCCTGAGGGGGAAGTGTCCATCGGCATCCCTTTTTATTTGGCCCATCCGGCATTGATTAAATTGGAGCGCCACATGATGCTGGAGGCCGAGGGCGAAGGCAAGCCCTGGTGCATGAAACTTTTACGCCACGAGGCAGGCCATGCTTTTTCTTACGCGTACAATCTGCATAAAAAGCGGCAGTGGCAGAACGTATTCGGTTCCCCCAAGGAAGAAGGCGCCGGCCGTTATAAATTTAAACCTTACAGCAAAAGTTATGTGCGTCATTTAGACGGGTTTTATGCCCAATATCATCCTGACGAGGATTTTGTGGAGACCTTTGCGGTGTGGTTGACCCCGGATGCCAATTGGAAAGAAAAGTACCAGGGCTGGAAAGCCTTGGATAAATTGCAATTTGTCGACCGATTGATGAATACCATCAAAGGCCTGGCTCCCCTTAAACCCCGGGGGAGAAAATTATGGCACCATAAAAATTTGACCATTACGCTGGAAAAATATTATAAAAAGAAATATCAGCATGATCAGGAGGAATTTCCCGATTTTCACGATGCGCAGCTTAAGAAAATATTTACCGCTTTAACCGATGAGGAATGGTGGGCCTTTAAGAAAGATCGTCGGAAAAATCAGGAGATGGTAACGGCCCAGGAGTTCATTGGCAAGCATGCTAAAAATATTTTAAATAGTATTGACCGATGCACAGGTGAGCGTAAATATATTATTAGTGATTTGCTTAAAAACATAGGTTTGAGGGCCAAACAATTGCATATGATTGTCTCTCAACCAGAGGATTTGGTTTTAGTGCAGTTGTCGGTCTATGTGACAAGTCTCACGATGAATTATATTCATACGGGCCTGTTAAGGGGAACGAGAAAAAGGGAATGAATGCCGCACAAGGAAAGTAAAACCTCATGAAGCGAAAACTTAAAGTACTGATGCTTTTTTACAGCCCTTATCAGAAGCCGCGCGGCTACGATTACAAGGAAGAATTCGCTGATCCGGATAATATGTACACCGAACGCGATGTCCAGGAGGCCCTCATGAGTTTGGGGCATGAGGTGTCTTTACTGGGTATTTTTAACGACATCACCCCTTTGTTTGAGGAAGTCCGTGAGAGGCGGCCGGACATTATTTTCAACATGATGGAAGTTTTTAATGACCAGACCCAACTGGAAAAGAATATGGCCGCGGTCCTTGAGGTCTTGGATATCCCTTATACGGGGAGCTCCTCGGGCAATATGTTTGTCTGCAACAATAAAGCTTTGAGTAAAAAAATTTTTACCTTCCATCATATCAAAGTGTCGCGATTTCATACGTATTATCGCGGCAAACGCGTGGGTGTTGTGGCCCGTCTTAAATTACCGGCGGTCATCAAACCTCTGTGCGAGGAAGCTTCCCGCGGCATTTCGCAGGCGTCCATCGTGGACAATCCTGAAAGCTTCGTGGAGCGAATTAAATTTATTCATGACAGCATGCAGATGGATGCCATTGCTGAGGAATACATTGAAGGCCGGGAGTTGTACGTGAGCGTGCTGGGACATAAACAGATTACTGTGCTTCCCCCCAGAGAGATGATTTTTGGGAATATGCCCGAAGGAGAGCCCCGGATTGCCACCTACAAGGCCAAATGGGACGACGCGTACCGTAAAAAATGGGGGATTAAAAGCACCCCCGCGGATAAGTTGCCGGAAGGCTGGGAGAAAAATATCGATGATGTCTGCCGTCGGGCGTACCGGGCCTTGGACTTAGACAGCTATGTCCGTTTTGACATCCGCGTGACGGCGGCCGGGGATGTGTATATTATTGAACCTAATGCCAATCCCTGCATCGCCAAGATCGACGAAATGGCCCAGGCAGCATTAAAAGCAGGGATCAGTTATGAAGACTTAATTCAGAAAATTTTGGATTTGGGTCTTTTAAGACACGATCATCAATAATTGCGCAGGTAATTCCTCCCCCCTAGATGGGGAGCTCAGCAAGCAATTCCTCCCCCTTGATGGCGACCAACAATAGTGGTCGGCATGAGACCAGGGAGGTTAGGTGGGGGTGTAGTGATGAAATTAACTAAGCCGTTAGTGGTGCTGGACCTGGAAACCACAGGCATCTGGATTGAAAAAGACAGAATTATCGAAATCGGGATGATTAAGCTTTTCCCCGACGGTCAACAGGAAATTTACAATACTAAGGTCAATCCCTGCATGCCTATTCCCGCGGCTGTCACCCAATTGACCGGCATATCGGATGCGGATGTCAAATCAGCGCCTATGTTTGGGGCCATTGCCGGCCGTGTTAAAAGCTTTATGGAGGAGGCTGATTTGGCTGGTTTTAATGTGGAGCGCTTTGATTTGCCTTTATTGGCCCGGGAATTGGGCGATGAGGGCATTGCCTTTGATTATTCCAACTGCACCATTTATGATGCCCAGAAAATTTATCATGTGCATGAGCGCCGTGATTTGTCTGCCGCTTTTGCCTTTTATTGCCGCCGGGACCTCAAAGACGCCCATTCGGCCCTCGCGGATGCCCAAGCGACGTTGAGTATTTTACAGGAACAATTAAAACGGTATGCTCCCACGCGCGAGGACATTGAAGCCCTCAAAGAGTTTGATTATAAACAGATGAGTGGTTTTTTTGATAATGAACGCAAATTTCGCTGGTGGAACGGGGAGTTGTATATGACCTTTGGCAAATACGCCAAGAAAGAGTCCTTAAAGACCATTGCGAAAAAAGATCCGCGTTATTTAGAATGGGTTTTGGAAAAAGACTTCAGTGATGAAGTCAAGCAGATGATTCAAGGGGTTCTCAATGGTCAGTATCCCCAACAGGATACGGACACCCCCTAGGGGCGTTTTTCTAAAGGTGAAAAATATTTGCGATAATTTTATTTTTTCATGTTAGAATAAAAAAAATTTAAATCAGAGTATTAAATACGTATCGGAGACATGGCATGGCCAATCAATCTAAAACTACAGGCGTGATTATTTTTTTAATTGTGGCAGGGGTGGTCATTTTATTTTTAAGTTTTCAGCCGGGTCGTCCCCGGCATGAAGGCCTCCTGCTGCGGGATATTTTTCATCAACAAGTTGAGAAAACACACAAGGTGGCTGATCCGGTGCCATCCATGGGGATTGTAACAACTCCTGAAGGCAGCTATGAAGCGGGTTTTGCCATTCAGGTGTATTCTTTTCAAGATAAAAACAGGGC
>Ga0182027_10000931_pt1 | contig 49343 bp, 26 predicted proteins | sample 712E1DmetaG_FD_121300 | JGI IMG/M metagenome (GOLD analysis project Ga0182027, IMG submission 121300) | Permafrost microbial communities from Stordalen Mire, Sweden - 712E1D metaG (Illumina Assembly) | ecosystem: Environmental > Terrestrial > Soil > Wetlands > Permafrost | place: Sweden...
CGTTCAGCAGCATCTTGCTGATACCATTGCTGAGATTTTACAAATGCTTTTTGGAGTGAATTCTGATTCATGAAAAGAACAATGAACTGGAAAGCAATTAATACAATCGCAAGCACCGTAATGTGCCTGATCTCAAAGCGATACTTATGATATCTTTCACGTAAGCTTTGCGGATTATTTGGCTTTGCTTTTTTCATTTGATCAAAACTTCGTTTGAACGAATAAGTTCATCGCTTCGCGCCAGCGCTTGTTCGACGGAGATTTGTTGCTTGATGGCGAGGTGTGCAAAATGAGAAATAATATCTGAAACTCTAGTGTAATCAACAAGCGCAGGCCGATGAAATCCGTGTCGAAGTATTGTACGATAGAAAAATATGTCTGTATGTGTTTTTGCAAATGCTGTATCTTCATATACAGATTGAATTGCGGGTAAATATCCCATTCGTTCAAAAATCATTCGCTGTGTCGATTCACGTTGATAGAATTTAATGAACTCGATAGCCGCAGCTTTTTTTGTTGATGATTTTGAAATCATAAAATCCCAACCACCAAAGATCGAAGAAGAAGGTTTTCCTTTGAAATGCGGCATCGGAACTTTTACAATGTATTTCAACTTTGCCGTATCTCTATATGCCGTGCGGAAATTCTGAACCAGATCTTCCCAGCTGCGGAGAAATACAGCATTATGATCGAGCATATAAGTGTTACATCGAAATTCGTCAAAATCGGTTACTTCCGGCGGTGTCGTTCCATCTTTGACAAAATTCACCATCATCTGAAGCGCATTCCTTGATGCCGGCAATGTTACTTGAATGGTATTCGATTGAAGGAATTTCGGATCGTTTCCAACCGCAAGCTCAAGGTAATTACATATCAACCCCTCATAATCTTTTGCAGGGAAGAGATAGAATGGTTTATTCATATAGCCTAATCTCTCACGTAAATGCGCCATTTCTTCCCAGGTCATTGACTCCTGTAGACGCTTCTCGATAGCATCCGCATCAGGCAACTTTCGAATTATATCCCGACGATAATATAAAAGACCTATATCAAGATACATCGGCATTGCTACAAGTGTTCCTTCAAATACACACGACTTTAAAGCATCTTTCAGTAACCGTTTTTTCTCATCGATTGAAAAGTAGGAATCCAGCGGCTCACTCCATTTCGCGAAACGCGGAACCCAAATAAGATCAACCGCAAAAATATCGAGTTTTTCACTCTTGCTGCGAAGTGAACGTGCAAGTAACTCTTTCCGTTCGTTCGTACTGAATTTTGAAAATGGCAAATTAACAGGAACGACTTCAATCTTTCCTGCATATAGACGATTGAACTCGTCAATCGCCAGCTGATGTGAGAGAGAAATATTATCTGCATAATACAATTTAACAGGCTGATTTTTTTCTTCCTTATGGAATACACTAAAAAGTGTTGTAAGCCATCCTATACCAATAAATATTGGGATAATAAGGATTGCCAAAATAAGTAACTGTCTTTTATGCATACGATGACTTCTTCCAATTATGCTATTATTGGTAGCAATCTAAGATGCAATTAGGAGATTTACAAGTGTGTAGGGATTTTACAAATAGCTCACTATGAATAAAAATATTCGAGTAAGTTTGACCCTTTTGGATATTTACAAAATTTAGGATTTCTGAATGTCCATGCAAGCAATAATAAAGGTTCATATCCAAATTATTGTTGTTCCCGAGCTGCGCTATCAAGATGTAAATATAAACTCAACCTTTGCATGATTTCAATTTTTAAAGTACTCGATAGGACATTCCCGCTGGTATTCAACCGGCTGTATTTTTTTCATTTCGTATGCATCTCTTGGCACAAATATTATTTTCAGCTTATTGAAGCACGGTAATATTCTTATACATGCCAATGGAGTCGATTTGTTCTGCGTAAAATCCCCAAGGTGTTAGCCGGCAGGACGATCAAATTCACTTCCCCAAGGAGGAGAAATGATATTCATAGGCAGCGTCGAGTCAGAAGAAAATAATTTTAGCCAAGTTGATCTACCCCTCATCTTTCTCAATAATAAATGCGGCATCGATTTCAAATAATAATTCATCTCTGCAAACATCTGCTACCACATTGACAGAAGGGGCGTTTGAAATACCAACCTGTTCCATGATCTTCTGATAGATAGAGAAATCCTGCCGGCGTTTTAAAAATACCGTAGCCTCACATATATCCTGCAGCTTCGCCCCTTCCGGAGCGATTAAATCCGAGACGACATTAAATGTTTGTTGCATCTGCTGAGCAGGGTCACCGATAAAAACGCTCTTTCCGTCTTCATCGATGGACGCTGTACCGGAAACAAATATCAATTTACTCTCGGCGTCTTCAATAACTACTGCACGTGAAAATGCAGATCCATACCGAAACGGCGAACGCTGCTTCGTGCTATAAATAGGCCGAACTTTTATGGAACTTGTCGGTGAACGATGCACAGCAAAGAGGTCCATTGTTGCAGCGCGTCCGAATGGATTTTTCCCCTCAATACCCGTGCTCGCTGGAAGATATATCTGTTCCGCAGGCATTTGAGTGTCTGCATTGCCGATAAATCCATATTCCGAGTAACAATGATTTCTTACAACATTGAAATCATCGTACCAATCAAGAATATCTGAAATATAAATCCATGTTCTCACCACATCTTGATATGTAGATCCTTGAGCGTGAAGAAGTCTTTCTGCTTGACGAAACATTGCTTCTGATTGAACTTTTCTATTTGACTGTTCTGCACCGTTTGCAGTACCGCCGTCAATACTCTGGAGCACATAAAACGTTGAGCCATTAATATTCCATGCTCGTCCTTTGGGAATTCCATCATCGATAATTGTCCGGATAGTTGTTCCTGATGCAGGTTTCAAAGCTCTCATCTGAAAACCGGCGATAGAATTCTCAAAGCAAGATTCCCCTTCCACAAAAGTGACAGGTGTATTTACTTGTATCTGATGCTTACCCAATGCGCGCATTCGGGCTTTTTGGATTTGCTGATGAAGTTCCACTTTGGTGAAGCATCGTTCATGAATAATCTGGCTCGAAGAAGCAGTCAAGATATCGGCTATTTTGCTATAAATTTCCTCGGTTGTTTTTTCCGGATCTGCATCTCTTTCGGTGATTGAAACGCTGAGAAACAACTGATTATGCAATGATGTAATATAAAGTTTGTACGTAGGGTATAACTCGAAAGAACGTTGAATCATCTCATTTGCTCGTTTTGCGGTTTATCGTATTATTTTTTTTCAATTGATCATCGAGGATAACAGGTTTTGACTTATTCTCATTTCTATTTGAGAGGACATTCGTATCCAATTTCGCAGTCAAAGCATCCTCTTTGGAGAAAGCTGCATCTGCCAGAGTTTGCGGATTCATGCGAACGGGTTCTTTGACGAATTCCGGAACATTATAGACTTCTAAACAGGTTTTGTAAAATAAAGGATTCTCCTGCGGCAGGACAAACGGTTTTGATGCTTTCCCCAGCGAATCAATATGGCTGAAATATGGTCTTGTGAATAAACCATCATCTCGTTTACTCGAAAACACAATCCACCGACCGTTGCTTGACCAGGAATGAAACGAATCAGTCCGATCACTGTTCACTTCTAACTTTTTCCATTTACCACTTGTTACATCTAATAAATACAAATCGGCGCTTGGAAGATAGATCGGAAACTGGCTGTATTTCGCTGCCGTGAAAAGAACAAAACGGCCATCTGGTGAAACCCTTGGTTCGGTAATACTTAATCCTAATTCTGTAGAAGATATGACCGTTTCGAGTTTTCCCCATGTGTGATTCACTGGATCGTACGCAATCCGCATCAAATCGTATTTGATTCTATCGATTGCTACATCATTGGGTTTAACAAGATTTTCAAATGTCTCTATTTTAGGTGCGCTGCAAAAATAAAGGGATTTGCCATCAGGTGACCATGCAGGCCAAATTTCCATACGGTCAGGGCTGGAAATCGCTGGTGTAGTCGTGATGGTGTTCGTCGGAATATCATATAGAATAATGTCAGAATACTGATCCAGCACATCGCGGCATTCACCCGTTTGGTGGAAAAGAAGATGCAACTTGCTGACAGAGAATGCGATCAAATTTCCGGATGGGTGCCAAGCTGGATAAGCAGCAGGCCCATTGAACTTGGTCTTCGTGTCGATTTTATGGACTTTGCCGTCCACAACTAAAAGCATTGAAGTCCCGGGCGCACCACGCATATGGAGAAGCCATCGGTCTGTCCCGTTCTGCCAGAAATTATGACAATTCATGCAATTATTTGATGTCAGCCGATTAAGAAGAATCGGCTTTTCGTTGAAGTTTTCAAGACATCGCTGAAAAATACCAATCTTCTTATATAAGTTGAACAGAGGACCAAATTTTCGGTACGCCAAATATCCATCCATAGAATCCTGTGCAATTCGATTCACCACCGAATCGAATTGGACCCATTGACCGCTCTGGTTTTTCATAAAAATATCCATAATCAGTTGTTGCCCACGGTTCCCTGCGAGCAAGCGTTTCCAAGCCCCCAAAGGAATTTGGATATGACCAGAGCTGTTTTGAATCCGAATCGGATCCCCCTGTGTGGATCGAATCCGAACGAAATAATCCTGACCGGATTCCTTCACCGAAAAATTCAAAGGTGCAATGTTTGGAGGAATGAGGATTCCGGAATAATCGGGCTGGATGTTTGCGGATCGACCTGCGGATTGGATGTCCGGTCTCCCCTCCGGCGTTGAACAACCCGCGCACAGAATGAACAAAATCAAGTAAACGATTTCAGTAATTTTTTTATTGATATTCATTTTGCTTCTCCGGCTGCCGCGGGGGGGTTTTGACAAACATGAGATAATACCAATAGGTGTCGCCGAACCACGCCTGCAATTCCTGATTTGCACCGCCTCTGTCCCCATTATGCTTGACAAGAATTTTCCGGTACGCCACAAAATGTTCGAAGGTGATTGGGTCAATCCATTCTTTTAATTTGTTCACATCGAATGTTGGAGTCATAGATGCCATGACGAGTAATGCTTCCTGAACATGATGTGGAATTTTTGTATAATTCAAAGCCTTAAAATCCTCAATGTGATTCCAGACCCCAATGAGGTTTGCATTCAACAGATGATAGGCAATCAAGTATTCAAACGCCATTTTGTTTTTAGGATTCCGTTTTACAAGCTGCTCCAATTCCAGAGAAGACATTTTATCGCCTGAAACTAAATCCTCGATGAGCATGCACGATTGTATGTACTTGCACGTGCTGTCCTGAGCAAATTCCGCCGGATTTTCATTGAGTCGAAGTAAATTCTCGGCAGTGTTGTCCTCGAAAGGAACCTTCTTAAGATTCAGAAAAAAATGGCTGGCGGCATTATTCTCACCCTTCACCGCATAAGCCATCCCTAGTCGTTTTAAAATGTCGGGAGTGGAACCCTTGTGTTCAAGGGCTTCATGCGCCCAGTGCAAAGATTCGTTGACGAGCCCCAATTTCCAGGTTATGTTGCTCGTTTCCTCAGGCCAGGCAGCACACCACGTTAGATTCATGAGAAGTCCAAGAGTACCTTTCGATTGAGGATAAGCGAACATGCTGTCAAGAAGTTTTCCCGTCTGATATAGTGCGAGGTTGGATTGAGATAAGACGAGAGGTGTTTCGTTCGAACAATATTTAGTCAATTCGAGTACATCAGTCCAATGTTCCTCCCTCACAGCTCGATTGACTTGGAGAACAACCTTTTTTAAGTCGTTAGTGGATTCCTTCGCCAACAGGAAAGTTCCACTTAATAAGAGGAGTGTTCCTGCTGCCCATTTCCAGATAAAGGCAAGTCTAACAAATTTTTGGAATGGTTTCCGAATTCCAGGTAATTTTGCGATCGAAACGATTATTAGTGTTAGTAGAAAAAAAACAGGGAGACTGTATGCAATGATCCAGGATTCAATCGGAATCTCAAAAGTCAGGTTATGCAAATAAGCTTGTTTCAGAGTAATGAGAAAAACAGATATGGATGCCACGAAAGGTAGAATGGCAGAGAACAACAGAAGTAAAAGACCGCTTGCAATCTTTCTCCTGAGAAAAAGATTCTCCAATCCGCAGAGAACGGCAAACATCAGGAAAGCACCACCAGTGATCCAATATAAAAAAACGGTGATAACTAAACCCATACCGATATGAATCACCGGTCGTTTCGGTGACCAACGAATGAATAAAACCAGAAATAATAAATTAATGATTATTGCTAATGTAGCGCTCAGATCAAAATCGTAATTGCTATAAATGACGAGTAGAAGGCCAGCCGGAATCAGATGGAATGTATGAACAGGACGATTTTCTATTAGGGTTTCTATCCATTTTCTCGTTAAGAATGCAACTGTCCAAAAACAAATAGTTAGAAATAAGGCGCTCAAAAAATCGGAAAACCAGAATTGCATCAAAAGGGCTGAAAGCCAATTGACTAATCCGCCTGGGATTTTTAAAAAATCATACAGAAAATCGATTCCTTTTAAGAAAACAGGTGGGTGCGTTTCGAGAATAAGAACGGGATGAATTCGAAGTAATAGGTAGAAGAAGCACGCTAGAAAAAAAATGGCTTCTTGAATCCAAACACTTAAAGACGTAAAATTATTTTTTTTTTCAGCTCGGGACATTTTTTCACTTATCATAAATGATAAATAATTATTTGAAATATACTATTTAATAGCAAGTTTTCAAAGAAGTGTTCCGACTTTGTTTCTTCTTGATCGGCGGGTCTTTGATATCTAAATGAATTCTCATCGATATACTCCCACTTCTTGGTTACAATAAACATTGCGTGGAGCGTTCGACGTTCTGTGTTAAACGTGACCGACTTAACGTACTGCGAAGTATGCCCCTGCCATTGATCAGGCAGACGGGCATCAGTGGATCGGAGATTTCTGTTTCCTATAAATTTCAGAAACTTCTCTGTGTGGATTTTCTGCAAATATATGGTCCGCTCAGATTTTACTCCTTCTGCATAACGAAAATATTCATCTCGAAAGTGTGAAAAGCTACAATCTTTTTACTTGTATTAATAGAAGATTGTACATCCCTCGTGTAATTTTCCCTTATATATCGTGGAGTATTGTCCGGGCAATCCGCAGATCCGATGTCTTGGTAGACATTACATGCGTCTTGTGAAAAATGTTGCGACACGTTGGTGCATAACCATTCATTGAATTCTTATGCCCGCATATCCGACCTACGACTTCAGTGTGCTTTCATTTCATATTGAACTAACTTGAGCATCCGACCTGCTCAGTCTAGGCCATGAATATCCATAGATCGCGATGAGCGCGAAGCAACCAAGAGGTATGAGGAAACTGACAGACATGTTATAAACGTCTCCGAGGTAACCCATGAGCTTCGGCATGATTGCCCCGCCAATGATGGCCATGACGATGAAACCCGATGCCTTTTTTGCCTGTACACCTAGGCCAGAGATACCAAGTGCGAAGATTGTCGGAAACATAATCGACATGAACAAAAAGCTCAGAAACACCGCCGCCACGGAAATCCAGCCGAGTTTCAGAACGACAATACCGCAAAGAAAGACATTCGCTATTGCATAAGTACCAAGCACTCGATGCGCTTTCAATTTTCTCATGATTGCAGCCCCCGAAGCACGTCCAAGGAGAAAAAGCGGAAATCCGATTGTACCAAGCAAAAAGGTGGCTCCTTTCTCGTTCACAAAGAAAGCACCATCGCGTACAAAAGTACGGCCGTTAAAGAACCAACTCCCGGCTACTCCTTGCGAAATTGACGGCATTTCCTCAATCATATAATTGATGAAAAAACTAAAAATACCCGCTTGCGCAGCAACGTAGAAAAACTGCGCCGCGACCGCACCAGTAAAATGCGGATGCGACCAGATAGAACGTTTGACCGTGTTGTCTGTCGAATCGTTTAATTGATATTCATCCTCAGTATTCAGGTCGGGAACATTGGCGAAGTAGAATGCAACAGACATCAAAAGAACGACGATCGCCACCACAAGGTACGGAATGTAAAGCTGGCCCTGAGCAACCTCTGCACCACTTGCAGAATAGAAGAACGCTCCGCCGATAATCGGGCCGAAGATCCAACCGACACCGTTAAAGGATTGCGCAAGATTGATGCGTGTCGCTGCGAAGTGCTTCGGACCTAGCACAGTTGTATAAGGATTAGCTACAGTTTCAAGAACCGTCAACCCCATTGCGATGACACACACACCAAGTAGGAAAGCCCAGAATGCCGAAATATATGTAGCAGGAACGAACCAGAACCCACCTAGCGCTACAAGTAACAATCCCGAAATAATACCACTCTTATAACCGAGCTTGCGCGCCAGCCAGCTCGCTGGCATGGACATTAGAAGATAACCCAAATAGTGTGCGAATTGCACCCACGCCGATTGTGCTTTCGTCAGATGTAAAAGATCTTGAAAATGCTTATCCATCACATCAATCATTCCGTTACAAGTTCCCCACAGTAGGAATAATGTACTGACAAGCACAAACGTGAACACATGGTTTTTTCCATCTTCAGTCTTAAACATTTTGGATAGATCCATTATTGTTTCCTCTGTTTGTAGATGACTCTTTCTTAGAATGTATTAATTGCAACGGAAAAGAATAGATACTCGATTGAAGAAGAAGTATTATGGAGCTCTTCGACGTATTTTAATTTGTATCGCACCTTTAATCGGTTTTTGTGAAACAAAAATAAGATATCCACCGCCTCCAGCCCCAGATAGTTTCCATCCGAACGCAGAGTTCTTATATTTGTTTATCACTTGAAAGATATCATCATATATCATATTCGGAAACATCTTGATTTGTGCTTCAAACGACTTTCTGAAGAACTCACCAAATTTTTCCAGATCTTTTACTAAAAGAGCATCCCAGGTTTTCTCTGCAGCGACGCGTAGCGCCTCCGCGTTTCCCTTGTTGATAAAAGTGTTTGCAAGAACATGATAATTATTCTCTCGCGGGCCCAGCATAATCAAATACAAATGTTCTTCAATCCAGGATAAAATGTTTTCATCATGTACCGCTGTGATCTTAACAGGCCAAAATTCTCCGGTATAATCAATTTTATTTAAGCCTGGAAAGACAATCCCGATTGAATCTTGAGATCCCGCAATAATATTAGTTCCCGGTGGATTTTCATAACTGAACAACATTCTCGCAAGTTGTTCCCTATTCCCTGGCGGCACATCAGTGTGCCATATTTCTATTGCTTTTCTTCTGGTACTCGAAGCCATTCCACTTCTCTCATTAAACTCTATCGTTGGTTCTATGGAAATCGTTAAGACAGGGCCTGGTGCCAGTTTCCCAACAAATGGTTGATCAAGCCAACCACCCGCTAAATCGATTCTATAAGGCATCGTACATTCATTTCGTAACGCTGTGGTTGAACGAATCGGCATTCGTCCATGGGGAATCCTTTTTAAAACGACATATTCAATTCCCAGCTTCTTACTCAGTTCTTCTTTTGCAGGAGTATTTCCATCTTCATTCACGACAAAATAATGAGGCTTCACTTTCTCAATTTCTTTTATAAAATCCATAATACCAGAACCGGAGTTTATATAACACTCTTTGACGCAGGCTAAGGCATCAATTATGTATTTTCGTTCATCTTGATTATTTATTGGATAACGCCCCTTCAAATTGAAGACGGTTTCGTCCGATCCAAGACCGACGTACACATCTCCATATTTTGCCGCTTCTTCGAAAAAAGCGATATGGCCACTGTGGAGCATATCAAAACACCCAGTCACAAATACTTTCTTTCTTTCCGCCATGGTCTATCTATGAATTCCTCCTTACCACCATTATAAATCTATATATAGAATACTAATTTCATCTCTTGCTAGTATTGCCTGTTTTCTACTTGAAAGTCACTCATGCCATTTTTTGATAGTTAATATTTCCCAGATCTCATTATTCCGGAATCGAAGGTCGAACTGTTGATTGCTGAGATCGAATTCGAACGCTTGCAGGTTTGAGACCTTCTCCTGACACCTGCACATCAATCACACCGGGTGTTTTTGTCGCTTGAACAATGACCTGTGCCAATCCATTGAACACTTTTCGTCGCCATCGATCAGCAGGTTTCATTGTTTGAATAATTCCGGGATCAGTGTTGAGATTATCATACTGAAATCTTTTTATCAGAGGTTTTCCGACGATAGCGAAGATATTTTCCCCTCTATGAAGAATGGAGGGATTCAGTGAATATTCTTGAACAGCATCATCCCGCTTGATCTTCCCGGTGATGCGTTGTCCATTAATGTAGATCGTTTGTTCTTCGCCCAAACTCTTGGGCCACAATGAAACGGTTGTTTGTTGGGACAGTGCAGGCAATGAAAATTCACCACGGATTACTATGACACTTGTAGAATCTATGGATGGCGCTGAATATTCCCCTTTACCATTTATTAGCCATTTCCAATCTGCATCATTGTATTCAAGAGTTAATTCAGCATATCGTTCTGCTAACGCTAAGGCTCGTACTTTCAGCTTGTCGATATTAACTTGTGCAATCTGCTCAATAAATCTCTCTGCTTCATGCGATGACGGATCACCATTCCCGACACCAATAATTCTCCCATGACCTTGAAGAGAAAATATAACCTCATTTTGTGAAGTTGGAACAATTCTTCCCTGCGTATCCTCTACCTGAACGGTTATAACAGACACATCTTCCATATTCGCTTGGATAATAGAACGGTCAGGCAGCAGAGCAAGTACCGCAGGTTCCCCAGTTGTTTCGATCTGCTCAGCGATCACCTTGCATCCATTAGTATATCCACAAGCCGCTAAAACACCAGATTCGTAAGGTACGGTCCATTCGAGGTGAGAATTCCTCAGCATAGTTTTTCGTCCTAAGGATTTCTTATTAAGAGAAAGTTCAACTTCATCACAATTGCTATATGCCCAGACGGCTATTGCTTGCTTTTCTTTTCCCTTCCAATTCCAATGAGGTGCTAGATGAAGAAGCGGTTTATCACCCCACCATGCCTGCAAATAGTAAAACATGTCTTTAGGAAACCCGCAGAGATCGACAATACCCGATTGCGAGGTCACTTGCGGCCAACCATAAGGACTGGCTTCACCCCGGTAATCAAACCCTGTCCAGAAGAATAGCCCGGAAAGAAATGGACGGGCAGCATAAAACTTTAATCCTTCTTCTACTCCATGAGCTGGAGGTTTTCGGTCTATCGGTGCTAAGTGTGCACTCGATGAATCATCGAAATAGATGCCGCGCGTACTTCTCGATGTCGTTTCTTCTGTGCCCATACTCGGCTGCCCGGGATATTTTTCATGCTGCTGATCAATATTTCCGTTGAAAATGTAATTGAATCCCATGATCTCCTGCACGGTTGAAATACCATTCCCCCACCCGCCGCTATTCGCATAAGTTATTCTTCGCGTCGGATCGAGTCTCCGAACAAACTCTTGCATTGTCGAAGCAATTCGAGCACCAGTGATATTTCCCTCAATAGCCCATTCTTCATTACCAATGGACCATGTGAAAACGCTGGGATGATTACGGTCACGCAGAATCAATCGTTTTAATAAATCAAGATGTTCAGGAGTCGTCCCAAGCAAGCGGTTCTCATCAATAACCAGCATCCCCAGTCGATCACACACATCGAGCAATTCCGGTGTTGGTGGATTATGCGAACAGCGATATGCATTTGAACCCATCTCCTTCAACCGCCTGATGCGAAATTCCTGAAGTGCATCGGGAATGGCAATCCCCACACCGGCATGATCTTGGTGATTATTGGTCCCTTTAAGATAGATATGCTTGTCATTGAGGAAAAACCCTTCTTTGGCATCCAACCGCAGCGTACGAATACCAAAAGTTGTCTCGACTGAATCCACAATCGTCTTTCCCGATCGCACCGTCGTCACCACAGTATAGAGGTACGGTGATTCGATCGACCATAAATTTGGCTTTGTGAGATGGAGGACAGAAGAATATTCCCGCACATCTCCAGGGTTCATGAAAAGATGCTTGACTTCCTCCTTGAAGAGTGTTGTTTTATCTGCAGCGATAATTGTATGAGTAATTTCAAAGTTCTCAATGCTTACCGCTTCATTGCTGATCGTCGCGTGTACAGTAACATCAGCACTATTCTCTTGAACCTCCGAAAGAACAAAAATACCGGACGGTGCCACATGCAGCGGACTAGTTTTATTCAACCACACATGACGGTAGATTCCTGCACCTTCATAGAACCACCCTTCTTCCATTGTTGCATCAACCCGAACAGAAACAACATTTTCATCACCGTAGTTCAGATAGTCGGTAACGTCGTATTGAAATCCGTAGTACCCGCAATGTTCTTCGCCGAGATAGAAGCCATTCACCCAGACACGTGAATCGCGAAAGACTCCATCGAACTGAATACTTATGCGTTTGCCAAGATCAGATTTTGGAATAGAGAATGTTTTCCGATACCAACCGATGGTCGATACAGGATAATTTCTTCCGATCGCCTTATACCCATGGCTATAACTTGCGAGCGAATCAAAAGGTAATTCAACAGCCCAATCATGCGGTAGATTCAGTTTACGCCACATGCGATCATCGAAATCCTTTGCTGCAGGTCCGTCTCCGTACCCCGACTTCGCGAAATAGGAGAAATATCCTGTCGCATGATTAAAATCTTTTTTTGTATCAGTTGCATGCCCTAGAGCAAAGCGCCAGCCAAAATCCATGAGGAGGTGCTCGCGTGTTCCGAGGTTTGTCGCCACATTGTCTATCGATTGACTGATGAGCAATGAATTGAAAACACAGAGAAGTAATACAATAATCGAAACATGTATTTTCTTCATTTGTTTCCCTCGTGACAAAGATCGTTATTCAAAAAACGACAGCAGTTCCATAAACCTGTATAGAGGTCCAAGTGTCTGGTCCATTATTTTTAATTTATTCTCTAAAAGAACCCGTTTAGAAAATTCACTACTTTCCGTAAGCTTAAAAGTGTTCCACATTCCAGCAAATTCTGATTGCATAACGGATCGATACACTTGTCCACACTTCCATCAGAGTGCCACCCAAAGCAACTTCGATTAATCCAAAGTAAAAAGTTATTCGAGTAGAAGAGTGAGGTAAACAACGATAAATTTACGGTTCCACAATCAACTTCTTTTATTATTCATCATTTACTCTGGAAGTATGTCAAGTAAATCTAAAATCCGAAATTATATCGATTTTAAGTATTTGACTTTTTGAATCTCAATTGATATTATGTTTCTGCAATCGTTACCGCAATCGTTTGTATTTAATTAAATAAAGGACATTAATCAAGTAATATTTATAAATCCTTATAAAAAGGGAAGTTTGAATCCCATAAATTTTCCTTGTCGTTTTTCTATATCTTCATAGAAATATATATTATATAATGCCAAATATCGCTATTCAATTGTTTTTTCGCGTACTGATTTATAATCTCATTCTTAAAAGGAAGATTACTCTCAATGATGATCAGCACAATTGATCTCGCTATCATCATTGGTTACTTTATTTAAGAAATTTCTTTATCACGCTTTTCCCATTTTAATAAAATACAATCATCATTATAGGACCACCGAATCAATGAGACCAATTCAATTTAACCATCTTCCCCTGATCATTATCGCGATTATTCCTTTAATGATTCAATTAACGTTATCTCAAACAGGCTCAACTCAACAAGATACGATTATTGCTCCAGATGTAGCCTCTGTTCCCCTGATTGACGGGCGAGGTGATGATTCCTGCTGGCAGAATCTACCATGGCAAAGTATCGCCCAAGTTTGGATCCCTTATGGTGCAAAACTCGATTCCAATGATTATTCCGGACGATATAAGGTGGTATGGTCATCGAAAACTAACCTTTTATATTTTCTTATAGAAGTAACAGACAGTATATTTGTAGACGGTTTTATTCCCGGCAAAACCGCCGATATCTACAACTACGATATTGTGGAAGTTTTTATTGATGAGGACAAATCCGGCGGCTTGCATGTATTTGACGGTACAGGCAGTGTTGGACGCGAGTGGGGCACCAATGCACAGAACGCTTTCGCTTATCACATTTATGCCGACTTCCCCAAAGAGGAAAAAGTCACAACGAAATGTTATGCATACGATTTAGGCGGAACAAGTTGGTCGGATGCAAAAAGCATGAACTATACTTCTCATCTTCCATCGTTTGCATTATGTAAAACAGGGCATAAGGCTGTTTGGGAGTTTTCATTAATCGTATACAACGACACCTACAAAGACAATATGTCCCACAAAGAGAATGCTCGGCCGAAATTACAAGCTGGCAAAGTAATGGGTCTTTCTGTAGCGTATTGCGATAATGATCATCCAGAAAAGAATCCGAAAGTTCGAGATTATATGTTCGGCTCAGTCTGGGAACCAAGTCCGGGAAATTTCCATTGGATGAATGCAGATTATTTTGGAACCATACAATTGGTTGGCCCTATTCCGGCAGTGATTATTAACAAGAAATAAAAAATATAACAATGGAAAAGAATGGGATATACAATTTGAGTGAAAGGAACTTATATGAATATAAAACTTTGGCAAATGGCGATCATCTTTCCATATCTGCTCTCAGGTATTCTGCATTCTGAAAGTTTCCAGAAACAATCTGACGGAGTTCTCTTTGAACTTACTAAGCAAAAACCGACTGACCCGCAATGGTTGAAGATACAGGTGTGCAATGAGAATATTTTTCGCGTGATAGCAACGCCAGAAAAATCTTTCTCAAATCGACCAAGCTTGATGGTTGATAAAACAACTTGGGATCAGGTTCCCTTCATCGTGAAGGAACAAGGTGACTGGATTGAGATTGCCACCACTCAAACCAAAGTACGAGTTAATTCAAAAACTGGAATGATTGCCTTCTACGATCAAAACAATAATATCCTGCTCCAGGAAAAGTCCGGTTCGGGCAAGTTGATTACAGCCGCAGAAGTGGGCGGTGAACAAACGTATCATATCCAAAGCATTTTTGAATCCCCAAACGATGAAGCCTTTTATGGGCTCGGCGGTCACCAAAACGCCATTATGAATTATAAAGGTCACGACGTTGATCTCTGGCAGCATAACATGGTGGAATCTGTTCCATTTCTGGTTTCGAGTAAAAACTATGGAATCCTTTGGGATAACAATTCCCACACAAAATTTGGCGATATTCGGAATTTCGAATCTCTCTCCACACTCATGCTACGCAGCAAGGATGGCTCAGAAGTCGGATTGACGGCTGAATATTTCAAAGACACCGCATTGAGCACCCTTATTACTTCTCGCGCCGAACCGAGAATTGAACATGAATTCACAGATGTCAACGATGAATTCCCCTCAGGTTTTCAAAAAAACGTAACTGCTATTCGTTGGAGCGGCACTATTGAAAGTAAAGAGTCGGGCATTCACAAATTCAGACTCTATTGCAGTGGGTATACAAAATTATGGTTGGATGGAAAGCTCGTGGTTGATTCGTGGAGGCAGAATTGGAATCCATGGATTCATCTCCCTCGTCTTGAAATGAAAGCAGGCAAGAAATACCAAATCAAAGTGGAGTGGATCCATTCCGGCGGCTATATCGGACTGAAATGTCTTACTCCAGAAAAAGGCGACATACAGAATACGATATCGCTCTATTCAGAAGTTGCCGATCAAATCGATTACTATTTTGTGCACGGCGATAATCTCGATCAAGTTATTCATGGCTATCGCGTCATCACCGGCAAGGCGCCCATGATGCCCAAATGGGCAATGGGACTCTGGCAATCACGCGAACATTATAATTCCCAGGATGATATTCTTTCTACTGTAAAAGAATTTCGTAAACGCCAGATTCCGCTCGATAATATTGTGCAGGATTGGTTCTACTGGAAAGAAGATTCCTGGGGTAGCCATGAGTTCGATTCCACACGATACCATGACCCAAAAGGAATGATCCAGACATTGCACAACGATCTCCATACTCAAATCATGATTTCTGTTTGGCCAAAGTTTTATGTCGGTTTAAAAAATTATAATCTCTTCAATGAAAAGAGTTGGCTCTACAAACGGAATGTTGAGCGTGGACAGAAAGATTGGGTTGGACCTGGCTACGTCTCGACATTCTACGATTCCTATAACGCGGATGCGCGAAAGTTATTTTGGAAACTCATGAATGAAAAGCTTTTCAGTATCGGGATGGACGGTTGGTGGCTGGACTGCACGGAACCGGATATATGTTCCAACCTCTCGAGAACTGAAACGATCTTACGTCAAAGCCCGACAGCATTAGGTTCTGGATATCGGTATCTTAACGCATTTTCTCTTATGCATGCAAAAGGCGTCTATAAGGGTCAACGACAAACGAACGATCATCAACGCGTCTTCATTCTCACCCGTTCTGCATTTTCTGGACAGCAGCGGTACTCTGCAACGACATGGAGTGGCGATATCGCATCACGATGGTATGATCTTAAAGCGCAGATTTCTTCCGGAATGAATTTTTGCCTCTCGGGAATTCCTTATTGGTCAATGGATATCGGCGGATTTTCCGTTGAGCCGCGGTATGAGAAACCGACGGAAGCCGATCTCGACGAATGGCGCGAACTGAACACACGCTGGTTTCAGTTCGGCACTTTCGTTCCAATTTTTCGAGTTCATGGACAATTTCCATTGCGCGAAGTGTACAACATCGCTCCAGTTAATCATCCTGCCTTTCAATCCATCGTAGCGTATGATAAATTACGTTATCGCTTGATGCCATATATTTATTCGCTCACCGGTATGGTGACACATCAAGACTACACAATAATGCGCGGGTTGGTAATGGATTTTGGGAATGATAAAAAAGTCCTCGACATTAATGATCAATTCATGTTTGGCCCTGCTTTTCTAGTGAACCCTGTATCAGAATACAAATCGCGTTCGCGAGTTGTCTATCTTCCTTCCGGGAACAATTGGTATGAATTTAAGACAGGAAAATCACTCGCTGGCGGTCAGACAATTAAGGCAGAAGCGCCATATTCTGAAATTCCGCTCTATATAAAAGCTGGTTCTATCATTCCTTGTGGTCCGGAGATTCAATACACATCTGAAAAACCAGCTGATCCGATTCGATTATTTGTCTATACGGGCTGCAACGGTTCTTTTACACTCTACGAAGATGAAAATGTCAATTATAACTATGAGAAAGGTAAGTTTTCGATTATCCCATTGAGTTACGACGAAAAGGAGCATACATTAAACATAGGAAAACGTCAAGGTGAATATCCAGGAATGTTGGAAACACGAACATTCGAGATTATATGGATCAATAGCAGCAAACCTTCTGGTCTTAATTTTCAATCGAAACCCGACGTTAGTATTCAATATAACGGCAGCCAACAATCTATCAAGATGAACTAATTGGAGTACGATCATGAAAATTTGGTCCATATTTACTCTTTGCATCTTTGCTCTTACAGCAGATGCACAAATCAAGCCGGCATCGATTATTATTGATGCTTCCAATTTGAGAATCAAAATCAATAAGAACATTTACGGTCAATTCTCAGAACATTTAGGCAATTGCATTTATGGTGGCATTTGGGTCGGAGAAAATTTAAAAATTCCCAATACAAATGGTATTCGCAATGATGTTGTTGCTGCGTTGAAGGAAATAAAAGTGCCAGTACTGCGATGGCCCGGCGGTTGTTTTGCAGATGAATACCATTGGCAAAATGGCATCGGCCCTCGTGAGAAAAGGCCGTCAATGATCAACACCAACTGGGGCGGCGTGACAGAAGATAACAGTTTCGGTACACATGAATTTCTGGAATTATGCCGGCAGATTGGATGTGAACCATACTTCAGTGGTAATGTCGGCAGCGGAACCGTTCAAGAATTATCTCAGTGGGTCGAATATGTGAACTCAGACAACTCAAGTCCCATGACGGAGATCAGAAAAAAGAACGGCCGCGATCATTCATGGGGAGTGAAGTATTGGGGGATTGGAAATGAAAGCTGGGGATGCGGCGGCAATATGAGAGCGGAATTCTATGCAGATCAGGCAAGACGGTATGGAACATATATGCGCAATTATGGTACGAATAAAGTTTTCAAAATCGCCTGCGGCCCCAACGGCAGTGATTACAACTGGACTGAAACTATGATGAAAGAATCCGGCGGATTTATCAATGGGCTTTCACTTCATTACTATTCCTTCGCCAATCAAAAAACGAGCGCAGATTTTGACGAAGCAGGTTGGTTTAATATCATTCAAAGTACGTTGAAGATGGAAGAGCTCATAACCAAGCATACCGCCATCATGGACAAGTACGATCATAACAAACGCGTAGCACTTATGGTGGACGAATGGGGTACGTGGTATGCCGTAGAACCTGGGACCAATCCTGGATTTTTATTCCAGCAAAATACAATGCGTGATGCCGTTGCGGCTGCCTGTAATCTCAATATTTTCAATAATCACTGCGACCGTGTGCGGATGGCAAACATCGCACAGATGGTGAACGTTCTTCAAGCAATGATTCTGACAAACGAGGACAAGATGATTTTGACACCGACGTATTATGTGTTCGATATGTTTAAGGTTCATCAAAATGCATTGGCGGTAAAAACGACTATTGAATCTCCAGATTATATTTTGGGCAATCAAAAACTTCCCGCAATCAGTTCTTCCGCTTCGATAGACGATCAGGGTAAACTTCACATTACGATGTGCAATATTGATCCAAAATCATCACAACCAATCTTATGCAGTTTGAATAAATTCAACGCTACTTCTGTTGCAGGACGAATTTTGACAGCAAAAGAAATGAATGCGCATAATTCGTTTTCAGATCCCAATGTCGTTTCACCCAAGACATTTTCTGACGCAAAGCTGAGCGCTCATCACATCAACCTCACTTTGCCGCCGATGTCGATCGTTGCGCTTGAACTTGAGGGATCCGTAGAATTACCGCCGGCAATCGAATTAAAGGAACCGAAATCCGGTGTGACTTGTAAATACTATGAAGGCCAATGGAGCTTTATTCCAATATTTGATTCATTAAAGGCAAAACGAACAGAAACTGCCGAACAATTTATCATCCCTCATAATAATTCCGGTGACAATTTTGCCGTTCAATATTCCGGATATATCAAAATTCTGAAAGATGGTTCTTACACCTTTTTCGCAAATTCAGATGACGGTGCAATAGTTACCGTCGACGGCGAACTTGTAGTCGACAATGACGGGCAGCATGCACCGCAGGAAGAATCCGGAACAATTGTTTTAAAAGCAGGTTTTCATCCAATTACTGTGGGATTTTTTCAAGCAGGGGGCGGAAAAGTTCTTGATGTGAGCATGGAGGGACCGGGAATGCAAAAACAAATTATCAAAAAGGAAATGCTTTTCCATGAATAGAAACAAAATGTGCAACCAACGTCGACGAACAATCCTTTATTGCCCAATATTCTGTTCGCTTTTATTGATAACACCGCTTCTTCCTCAAAACGCCCAGCCGAAAAATGCATCGGCTAATATTCTTTGGTATAAACAACCCGCTACTGAGTGGGTTGAAGCTCTCCCCATAGGGAACGGACGATTAGGAGGAATGATCTTCGGTAAAACAGATTATGAACGCATTCAACTGAACGAAGAGTCAATGTGGTCCGGAAGCCGCACCGTTACCGATAAGCCGGATGCTTACAAATATCTTCCGGAAGTACGCCGATTGCTCTTTGAAGGAAAATATGCCGAAGCCCAAAAAATCGCAGAACACGATATGATGACCGAAGGCACATGGAATATGTACCAGTCGTTGGGAGATTTATATTTCAAGCTCGGTCATTCGGATACAATATCGGAATACCGGCGTGAATTGAATCTTGACGAAGCGATCGTACGGGTCACATACAATGTTGGAAAAGTAACGTACAAGAGAGAGTATTTTTCAAGTTCAGTTGATCAGGGTATTGTTATTCGCTTTACCTGTAACAAACCAGGCGGACTGAGTCTATCTGCGCGGCTTGCACGGGCAAAAGATGCACTCTTCAGTGCTTCCGGCAATACTCTTGTTATGAAAGGACAAGTCACAGCGGGAGGTGTTGACGTCATTGGACTTAATCCTGGCGTGCATTACGAAACTCAATTATCAGCGATCAATCATGGCGGAACAATTTCAGTCAACAGTGATAGCCTTGTTATAGCAAATGCTGATACGATTACCTTCTATCTCGTCGCAGCAACAAATTATTGGGGCAAAAATCCACATGTTGCTTGTGATCGCACGATGAAAGATGTTGTCGGTAAGAGATTCGAAGAAATGAAAAAAGATCACATCAGAGAACACCAACGCCTTTTTCATAGAGTAAAATTTGATATAGGAACGAACGCGAATGCCGAGTTGCCTACAGATGCACGATTGCGAAATTTTAAGAATAGCACGGATGATCCTCAATTGTCGAGTTTATATTTTCAATACGGCCGTTATCTTCTTATCTGCAGCTCGCGCCCAGGCGATCTTCCCGCCAACCTTCAAGGAATCTGGGCTGATGGACTTACGACGCCCTGGAATGCTGATTATCATATCAACATTAATATTCAAATGAATTACTGGCCTGCTGAAGTTACCAACCTTGCCGAATGCCATCTTCCGTTCATTGCACTTGTAGACAGTCTTCGTCGAAACGGAAGAGCTACAGCAAAAAACATGTATAACAGCCGAGGCTTCGTTGCACACTACGATACTGATGTCTGGTACTGGACCACTTCTGAAGGGAAAGCAGAATGGGGCATGTGGCCGATGGGCGCTGCTTGGTGCTGCCAGCATTTGTGGGAACATTACGTCTATAGCGGTAATCGAAAATTTCTAGAATATGCTTACCCAATCTTAAAAGAAGCGTCAATGTTCTTTGTGGATTATCTCACTGAAGATCCAAAGACTGGATTCTTCGTTTCAGGGCCATCGAGTTCACCGGAGAATAAATTTATTACGAAGAACGGTGATACATCCAATATCACGATGGGGCCAACGATGGATATGGAAATCATTTGGGATCTGTTGACCAATACCATGGAAGCTTCAAAAACACTCGACATTGACGGAGAATTCAGAGATCAGATATTGAAGCTCCGCACACGTTTAAGTCCGCTGCGAATTGGTAGCGATGGACGATTAATGGAATGGTCCGAAGAATTCAAAGAAGCTGAACCGGGGCATCGTCATATTTCCCACCTCTTCGGATTGTATCCGGGCAAACAAATCACATTACGTCAGACTCCCGAATTAGCACAAGCGGCTCGAAAAACCATCGATTACCGTCTTGCTCATGGCGGAGGCTATACAGGATGGAGCCGGGCATGGAATATCAATTACTTTGCACGGCTTGAAGACGGCGAGAAAGCATACGAGAATCTGATTTATCTCCTTTCGAATTCTACATTGCCAAATCTCTTCAACAACGGCCCGCCTTTCCAGATCGATGGGAACTTTGGTGCAACAGCCGGCATTGCTGAAATGCTGCTGCAAAGTCATGCAGGTGAAATCAACCTCCTCCCTGCCCTTCCAAAAGCCTGGCCGTCAGGAAGCATCAAAGGTTTGCGGGCACGTGGCGGTTTCGAAGTGGACATTGAATGGAAACAAGGCAAGCTTATCAGAGCAACAATCAAGAACGTATCTGGTAGTAGTTGCAAAATACGTTATGGGGAAAAAACAAGAACACTTCATATGAATAGAGATGAATCAAAAGTATTAGATGAAAATCTTCAGGTTAACCCATGAAGCTTGATCGTATCAAACAAACGATTGTTTAATGAATTGTAAGAGTGTTGAGACAAAGTGTAAAGAAATACGAAAAACTTCTTTGAACGTTACAAAACGAGCGATCTCTTATTCTTGACGGACTTATTGCTTCCTTTTCAGATAAAAGCCTTCAATAATATTCCTTCAGGACAGAATATCTGTTGTTCAGAAAGTAAAATGAAAAATATTGCATTATATCATTCATAATTTTTGCGATCGGATAATATGAAAACGAAAACCATGCTGGATAGATTATTTTTTGCTTTTTTCTTATTCCCTTCGGTTGTGTTGTCCCAAATAATTCCTGGAAGAAATACTCGGGAATTTATTGACCTCAGCGGACATTGGCAATTCTGCATGGATGAAAAAAATGTCGGAATACCGGAAAAATGGTTCCAAAAGTCGTTTGCTGATTCTATAACACTTCCCGGAACACTTGATGAAAACCATAAAGGCCATGTAAACCATGATACTGTTGATGGACATCTGAACCGAATTTACAAGTATTACGGGCCGGCTTGGTTTAAAAAAGAAGTGATCACTCCCGAATCATGGAATGGTAAGCATATTGAACTCATCATGGAACGGACAAAGGTTTCCCATGTGTGGGTAGATACCACTTATTTGGGTGCCAACAATACTATTTTCAGTAAACAAGTATATAACCTCACCGGCAAAATTCAAACCGGAAAGCACAGCATAACCATTATGGTTGACAATACCGAGAAGATTGTGCCAGTCGCCGGTTCCCATGCGTATTCAGAGGACACACAAACCAACTGGAATGGAATTATTGGACAATTTAATCTAGCGGCTTCAAATCCATTCAGGATAGAAACAGTAAAAATTTATCCTGACATTCATGAAAAGCTGGCGAGGGTTAAGATAAAAATTAGCAATCCGGAAGTTGCATGGAAAGAAGCAACCATTCGTTTGCAGGCTAAACCTTGGAATACGTCCGAGCAGCAATCTATTGCTGCAAAAACCTATCCCATGAGTCTTGTGACTTCCGATACCACCGTGGAATTGATCTATCCGATAGGCGATAGCATGCAACTTTGGAGTGAATTCAGTCCAGTTCTATATGAACTTTCGGTCACACTTCATAGCAGCGGGGAAATGCTCGACAATACAAACATCGATTTTGGTATGTGTGAATTTAAAACTAAGGGTACTCAGTTCGAAGTAAACGATAAAATAACTTTTCTCAGAGGAAGGCATGATGCGTGTGTTTTTCCATTAACAGGATATCCGCCAATGAATCTCGCAGGTTGGATTCACATGTTCAGCATTGTTAAATCGTACGGATTAAATCACGTTCGATTCCATAGCTGGTGCCCCCCTGAAGCTGCATTTAAGGCAGCAAGTATTTTAGGAATCTATATGCAGCCTGAACTTCCGATTTGGTGGTCGTTCAGAGGGAATGATTCTTCGCAAGTCGCATTTATGGTGAAAGAAGGAACCGGTATTCTGGACAACTACGGCAACCAACCGTCTTTCGTCATGTTCGCAATGGGAAATGAGGTCTATCAGGACAGAACGTATATGAAAAGTCTGGTTGACACATTCAGAAAATATGACAATCGTCATTTATATGCGCAGGGTTCAAACAATTTTGGTGGGAATCCTTCGCTAGCAAGTGGCGACGATTACTGGACAACATTCCGCACAGCCCTGGAAAATCAGGATTGCAGTTCAGATGTCCGTGCTTCAATTTCTTTTGTTGATTCGAAAGAAGGAGGTATTTTAAATACCCTTCGGCCCTCAACGATGTATACATATTCAAAAGCTATAGCCAATTCACCCATACCGGTTATCGGACATGAAATCGGCCAATATCAAATCTATCCCAACTTCAAGGAAATACTCAAGTATACCGGTATTTTGAAACCATGGAATCTTGAACTCTATAAAAAACGATTAGAAGAAAAAGGGATGGGAGATCAGGCATACGACTTTTTTAAAGCTTCCGGAATATTATCTCTCAATTGTTATCGCGCTGACATCGAAACAGCGATGCGTACTCCCGGATTTGCCGGTTTCCAACTGCTCGATTTGCAGGATTATCCAGGCCAGGGTACAGCATTGGTAGGGATTCTTGATGCATTTATGGATAACAAAGGTCTCATTACTCCGGATGAATTCCGTCGGTTTTGCGGCGAGACAGTTATTCTCTTAGCCATGGATAAATACTGCTGGACAAATAATGAATCGTTTAGAGGCAATATTGAGATAGCCAATTATGGCGACTCAGCGTTAACAAATAGAATCGTCAATTGGAGCATGGTCTCACATAATGGCGAACTGTTAAAAGCTGGCAGAATAACGAATAAAAATATTACTCAAGGGAACATTACTTCTATAGGATTTATCGAATGTGATTTAAATAATGTTAAAAAGGCTGAAGAAGCGCTCATTAGGATCAATATTGAGGGAACAACCATTGGAACCTTTTATCATATATGGATATATCCCCCAGCTAAAAAAGTAAAAGTACCTCAGACTATTACAGTAGCAACGAAGCTTTCATCGAGAATGATGAAACAGTTAACTAGCGGAAAAAAGATTTTACTTTTTCCGGAATTTAAGTCTATAGAAAAAAAATCGGTGCCAGGAATGTTCATCCCAGAATTTTGGAACTATGCTATGTTCACAGATTTTGCAAAACAAAATAAAAGAGGATTTTCTCCAGGCACCATGGGTATCCTCACGCAGCCTCTTCTTCCTCTCTTTCATGATTTCCCGACAGAGTATTGTTCCAATTGGCAATGGTGGTCTATCATGAAAAACAGCCGCCCGCTGATTCTTGATGAAACAAAAAAGAGTTACAGGCCGCTCGTCCAAATCATTGATAATATAAATCGTAATCATAAACTCGGACTCATTTTTGAATTGAAGGTTGGGAAGGGCAAATTGCTGGTATGTACATCGAACCTGCCTTCCATAATTGATAAGCCCGAGGCGTGTCAATTATATTCAAGTATATTGACATATATGAATTCACAGAAATTTAATCCTTCCGAAGAAATTTCTCCTGATGAATTAATGAAATTATTGTATTAAGTGTAAAATTGACGATATAGATATTTTCATGAAAGGGTGAAAGATTTAGTGGAAGTGTGAATTTAATAGAATTCCAATTGTCAAATGAGATTGAGCACGTATAGATCCGTTAGTAAATCGAACATGGTACTAAACTCTATCCTCATTCAAGAACCAGATCTTTTACTCCGTGGCTTGTCACGGCGCATTTTTCATAGAGGATGATAAAACAAGCTATCCTTGCTGATTGAAGTAGCGAAAGTGTTTGTATCATAACAAAATCGGACTGAATTTCTTTCCATACTTCAGAATGAATTCATGATTGCAGTCGGTTCTCCCATCAATGTTTTAACTGATACTATCACTGATGGGAATAATTATTCTCAAATTGCTAAATGAGCAGAAATCATTTATCTTACGCGCAAAAAATCTTGATGTTGCTTCAACAAGTGAACGCACTTGATCTTCCTATTAAACATAATCACTAATTACTCAGCAAAACAAGATCGATTGACTGGAGAAGAAGAAAAACGGCTTTTCGAAAGAGCCCTTAAAGGTGATACCGCAGCGTTTGAAAAAATTTATCGATCATATGTGAAAGAACTCTGTTCATTTGCTGCTTATTATGTGAAGTCCTATAATGCGGCTGAAGACATTGTGCAGAATTTGTTTCTTCTCCTCTGGGAGCGCAAAGAAACTGTTCGCATCGATGGATCCTTTAAGACATATCTTTTTACTTCAGTACGTAATCTTTCGTTAAATTTCTTGAAACATCAAACGATCGAACGAACAAGTTCAGGCACATACTCAATGCTGTTTTCTGTTCCCTCAGCTACGCCACACGAAATTGTTGAACATCAGGAATTGGATGTCTTGATAACACAGGCATTGGAAAAAATACCTGAACGTTGCAGGATTGTTTTTATTTTAAGCCGATATTTCAATATGAAATACACAGAAATTGCAGAAATACTGGAAATATCTGTAAAAACCGTAGATGCTCATATGGTTCATGCAGTAAAAAGTCTCCGATCTCACCTCCGTTCCGAATAAATCTCAAGTTCTCAGTCATTTTCTATAGGGAATTCCGCCGACTCAGCTGTCTTATATATTATTGAGTCGACAATTCTATAATAATTAAAATGGGAATCCTATGAGCAAGAATACACAAACCCTTCACCTTTTTATCAGATACATTTTAAACGAAGCAACCTATGAAGAAAAACTGAAAATAGAACAATGGTTGAAGAAAGATGCTACTAATCAACAGCTCTTGCGATCATTGGAACAATTACTTCATGAATCACAACTCGATTTAACTCGATGGAATGAAGATGAACTTTGGAATAAATTCGCAACCAAAGCGGGCATAGCGCTTTCTCAAGCTGAACCGCTTGATGAAGTCAAATTAAAATCAGACATGAACATTTTCTCGTGGCTGATTTTTTCAGTCATGCAATGGTGCTTTGGTACAAATAGATCATCATTTCAGTACGTCTTTCGGTTTGCAATAATCTTACTATTGATTCTAGGTGGTACATTTGGGACAGCTGTTTATTTCAAGCAGCTCCAACAGAAAAGAGAGTTAGCATACCAGTCAACCTATCAGGAATATTATACGCAAAAGGGAGAGAGATCGACACTCTTGCTCAGTGACGGCACGAGTATCCATTTGAACTCTGCGACCAAGATTCGGTTCCCTGTACTATTTGCAAAAGAGAAACGCGAAATCTTTTTAGATGGGGAGGGATTTTTTGAAGTCGCTCACAATGAATCTTCTCCATTCATCGTACGCACTGCAAATGCAAATATACGTGTATTAGGAACAATTTTTAATGTCACTTCATATTCAGAAGATGATAAGACACAAGTAGTTGTTTCCGAAGGGCAAGTTGCATTTGCAGGAACTCAACAACAAGATGTAGTATTGTTAAATCGTAATCAGATGAGCAGCGTCATTAAATGCGGCTATCCGACGACCGCGGAAGTAATTAGGACAGATAAATATTTAGCATGGTTGAAGAACCAGATGGTGTTTGAAAATGTAACGTTAGCGGAAGTCATTAAGCAGCTCTCGCGAAAGTACGATGTGGTGTTTGAGGTTAATGATCCAAACTTATTGAATCGGCATATCGTTGCTACATATGGTAATGAGTCCTTATCTCAAATTATACGATCGCTTTCTTTTTCTCTCCGTTTTCAATATGAGCAACGTGGTAAAGTTGTGTCTTTGTATCGTCATCGAGATTCCAAAGCACTCTACTAGTATTAGACAGGATACGTCATTGTTATTTTGTCGCATAGAGCACAATAAAAAGAGATGATACAAAAAAGTTTATCGTGCATCATTTAACTTTATCCATAAGGAGAATATGATATGAATTATTACTACAAGTTGTGGTTGATATCATTATTTATTGTTGTGCTATGTGGCAGACAAATACATGCTCAAGGGGGAACTCCTGAGCAATTGCAAGCAAGTACATCAAAAATGGTAGAAAAGCCTCTTCAGCCGAACTCCAATATAGTGTTAGGACCTATCTCAATCAGATTGGTCAATGAACCGTTGATTAGTGCTATAAAAAAAGTTGCTGAAATAGTTCGACTCAGGCCCGTGCTGGATTATGACTTAATTAAATCTGATAAAAAAATTAACCTGACACTTAATGTCACGACATTGCCTGAAGCACTTGATCAAATTCTCGAGGGAATCGATATCCAATATTCAATTACTGAAAGCGGCCTTCTTGTTTTTCGTCAGGATGAAAAACCACAATCTCAATCTGGCACACTCAACGGTGTTGTTACTGATGCTTCTAATAATGAGACACTGATTGGTGTCAACGTTGTTATTCAAGGGACATCCCTGGGAACTGCAACGAATATGAAAGGTGAATTTAGAATTGTTGGAATTCCGGCACGAGCTTTTAATATGAAAATCTCTTGCATAGGATACGAACCACAGGTGTTAAAAATAGATTTTTCAGAAACGAAGGATATAACGACAAACATCCAATTGAAACCAGCTGTCTTGCGAGGTGAAGAAGTGTTGGTTACAGCCCAGGCAAGCGGTCAAAATGCAGCTATCAATCAGCAGTTGTCTTCTCAAAATATTTCGAATGTAGTTTCAGCTGCACGCATCCAGGCACTTCCGGATGCAAACGCAGCGGAATCAATCGGAAGATTGCCGGGAGTTTCACTCATGAGATCCGGAGGTGAAGCTACACAAGTCGTGATCCGCGGGCTTGAACCCAAATACAATGTGATAACAATTGATGGGGTTGAGATAGCTTCAACAGGGTCTCCAACAAGCTCAGGTGATAGGAATACAATCAATGAAAGCGTAAATAATAGGAGCACAGACTTAAGTATGATATCATCAACCATGCTGCGAGGCATTGAAGTTACCAAGACGGCAACACCAGATAAAGATGCAGCTGTTTTAGGAGGGACAGTGAACTTTGACATCAAAGAAGCAAAAGCATCATCAACTGGCGATCCTACGATTTTTCTCCTTGCCCAAGGAGGATACAACGATCTTTCAAATTTGTACAACGATTACAAATTTGTCGGGAGCGTAGAACAAAGATTCTTCGATGACAAATTTGGAGTATTTGCGCAAGCGATCGTTGAGAGAGTAAATCGCACAGCCGATGGTTTGACTGTCAATTATTCTATTCCCAATAAAACACAATCTGACATAACAAAAATTGATAACATCGAGCCTGCTTATGATCAAAGGATGAGGCAACGATATGATGGTACCTTAGTCTTGGATTATCAAATGCCGGATGGAAGAATATCCCTTATGAATTTATTGAGCAATGGAAAGACCACTTCAGAAAAGTACAGTCAATATTATGATGTGGGAGGTAACACCACAAAGTACTATACCACATCCGCACCAAACACATTGAATGTCATCACCAATCTTCTTCACTTTGAGAAAAGACTATTTACAATCAAAACGGATGTTAAGTTTTCTCATTCGTATTCAGAGAATATTTCACCGAACACGTGGGATATTGGCTTTACACAATATGGATCAAATACTGCCACCTTACCCTATAGCGACAGTCCGAATCAAATTGCCCGATTTGCATATAGTGGAACAAGATTTGACACATTGATGATCGATGATAACAGTTGGTCGCAAAGTTTTAGTAAACAGAGGGATCTCGCTGTATCAGTTGACTTAGAGAGAGGATTTGCCATTTCAGACCTTTTTTCAGCCACATTGAAGATTGGAGGAGCGTATAAGTATACTACCCGCTATTATAACTACGATAATGGTGGTGGTAGGTTGTTTGGATCTATTGCTATTCCTGTTCGCGCATTAATCCTCCAAAAATTCCTCTGGTTGATGCAAGCTCCGTACTACCTCAATGCTAATGCGCAAGAAGATTTTCCAATTACTGCCTTCTTAAACCAAAACTTTAGGTTCGGGAAATTTCTTAAGGGGGACTATGCTATGAACTGCGGGACAAATATTGGATTGTTGTCGCAGATAATGGACTTATCAAAAAATTATGGGAAAAGCTTGACAGGTTCCGCGAGTGGTGGTAGTAATCCTTTCATACCTGATGTTTATGGAAGTCTCGCTAACGATTATTCCGGAAATGAAAATAGAAGCGCTGGATACGTCATGGCCACAGTGAATATAGGCTCCCAAATAACTCTTGTACCAGGAATCCGCTATCAGGCGCTTCTGACATCATACAGGGCTAATCGTTTTTACAATGCAAGTGCCGCAAATCCCTATCCAGGTACGCTTTCTCATATAGACACAACGATTACTGAATATCACGGATATTGGTTACCGGATGCAAGCTTAAAGTGTGATCCTTTTCCATGGCTTAGTATTCGTGCTGCGTACACCAACACTCTTGCGTACCCGGATTATCGTGCCATAATACCAATCATCGACGTATTCAGCAATTCTGTAAACTGGAACAATGTTGAATTAAAGCCGGCACGTTCCCAAAACTATGATTTCCAGATATCAATCTACAGTAATGAAATCGGGCTGCTGGCAGTCAGTCCTTTTTTAAAGCGGATTGATGATATGATATTCAGTCAATCATCTTACATAAGCGATCCGTCAAAATATCCAGGGCTTCCAAGCTATGTGAAAGCTTTTGCTTGCACTACTTATATCAACAATCCGAACCGGGTTGACGTTTACGGTGTAGAAACCGAATGGCAAACGCATTTTTGGTATTTGCCGGCTCCATTGAATGGCTTAGTATTGAATGTTAATTATACTCATATATTCTCTGGGGCAAAGTATCCATATACATATTACACAAATTCAGGCTTTCCCTTATATAAGTCTATATATGTTGATACAAGCTATTCTGATCGACTTATAGACCAACCGAAAGACATAGTCAATCTTTCGGTCGGATATGATTATCATAGTTTCTCAATCTTGGTTTCCCTGATATCTCAAACAAATATCTTTAACAGTACGAATTTCTACAATTCATTGCGGTCAGACAAAGCTAAATATCTTAGATGGGATATCTCGGCAAAGCAAGGATTACCGTGGTTCGGTTTAGAAGCATTTTTTGATATCAATAACCTTAACAGCGAGGAAGATACCTATACGATTCGAGGTTCTGGTTTTCCAAATTCGATGTCCGATTATGGGTTAACAGCTGATTTGGGTATTAGGTGGAAGCTATAATAAGTAACTAATTACGTACAAAAAGAAAGGAAGATCAATATGTGAATGGCACGTAGTGGAATGCGATCTCTTTCGCGAAAGTTTGTCGCCAAACTGTGAAAGGTAATCAGTAGACAAATTATCAAATAGCAGGTTCGTTTAATTCAAAAATAAACTTCAACTGAAAGGATGTTTATTATGAAAACATTATTTACATCAATGCTCTTGATTGCTTTGGTGATGCTGGTGTTTGTGCCATCAAACTCATTTGCACAGGCCGCTGATAGTGTTGTAGTAGCAGCATTACCGCCGGGGAACCTCAACGCTATCATCAATAGTGACACGTTAGCAGGTGGAATAGCGCGTCACCCTAATCGTGTATGGGTACTCAAACAGACTGGTACGGTGGACACAACATATTATCTTACTGCCACAATACGAGTAACTAACCTGAATCTGGTTGGAAAGACCAATCCAACAACCGGACACCCTCCGGTGGTCGCGCCAATGATTCTCGATGACAACTCGTCGGTTGGGCAATTCATTACAATAACAGGTGCTAATACGATAAACTGTAAGAACATATACTTCTTAGGAACACGACCTGATGAAGCAACCGTTACAGGTACTTGCATGACTACGGTTCACGATAGTTCAACATTCAGATTAGACCATTGTGTGTTCGAGAATTTTGGTAGTACTGGCACTCCCAATATACTCTATACACAAGGCGTGACATACCAAAAGTTATTTATCACGAACTGTCTATTCAGAAACAACCAGGATGACACACCTCAAAACCCGGGTTTGTGTTGGATGGGTAACGCGCCAATTCCAATGGATACCGCGATATTCAAAAATAACACTTGGTTTATTAATGGAGGCGCCCTTATAGGAGGCAGTCCATACTGTGCGTATCAGCTGTTTGAGCACAATACTGTGTTCGGTCTGACGAAATCTGCGGTGTTCAGTCAGAAACAGATGTACAATGCATATATAAGAAATAACATCTTCTACAACGTGTTTTCCATGGGTATGGATTCCATGCATGTTTACACTTCATCGCTTTGGAATGCCAATTATTATACTCCACCTGCGATTTTCACAGTGGTGGACACGATTATAAACCTCCTTCAGAATGTTGACTCGACAAAAACGGCTAAAGGGAAAGTCATACAAATAAATAATAATGCTTATTTTTGGAACAGTAGGCTTGTATCTGCTTGGCCTGAGATGAGTACTATTACTAAAAGTCAGTCCCTTGGTCCAATTGTACAACCCCGGCTCTGTGCGTCAGTTACAGGTAATATTTGGTGGGACCGTACAAACTACCCTGGTGTAGCCGTTGCAAACAACGACAGCTTGGATCCGGGATTTAACGCTGCGTTGGCGCAAGCTGCGACGGACAGTCTGATTGTTTTTGATAAACTAATCTGGCAAAACGGGACTAGTGGTGGTGTTCGGCCGTTTATATATCTCTCCGATCCTGTAAATATGTTTGCCGGTGTACCGGCAAATTGGGCAACTACTCAAGGCTACCCTGTGCGAGAGAATCTGCGTTACACGAATACGACACTTCAGACGAGGGGTACCGATGGACTGCCATTAGGTGACTTAAACTGGTTTCCGGAAAAGATGACAGGCGTCTCTGAAACATGCAACACAGTGCCGACAGAATTCGCTCTAAGCCAAAACTATCCGAATCCCTTCAACCCGACAACAGCAATTGAATACAGTATTCCTCGAAATGGTTTTGTTACACTGAAAGTATTCAATTTGTTAGGCCAGGAAGTTGCTACGTTAGTTGATAAAGAACAAAAATCAGGCGTCTATAATATAAGTTTTGATGCTTCAAAATTGGCGACCGGGGTATATATATATAAGATACAATCCGGTAATTTTTCAGCAGTGAAGAAAATGCTTCTCCTGAAATAAGCGACGTAGTGATATTCTTCTCCTAATGCGGTGGGCAGCTTGCAGTCTCTCAGGGACTGCAGGCTGCTCTAAGTGAGTCTGGATTTCCTGCAAAGCTCAGCACGCCATTCAAGGGCAATCCCTCGTGTGTGTTCTGAGTGCTTAAATTGCCCTGGTACCGAGAAGTCTCTCTCTATAAACCTGGATTATGGAGCATTCGCACATGGACAAGCGTATGTCATACTCAGCCGTTGCACGTCTTACGAAGGCCTGCATCTCAAAGCTCCGTTGAAATATTCTAATATTATTCTCGATCATAGAATTCAGGAATTTCATATATAACTTTAAAGCAACAGCAAAAATCAAGATGAATATCCTGCTTTGAGTTATGAATATTTGAACTTAACTTCCAGCTGATTATTCAGGTTAATTTATGAAACAAAGTTGATCACAAAGTATTAGATAGAGTGCATTTATGAATTTCAAAAATTCGAAAAAGAAACAACTCTTTAATTTATCGATTCTCGTTTTTATTGTGTGCTGTTATTTCCCGAGTACGTCCATCGGTTCAGATCGGATGAAAACCATTCCTATAGATTACGTCCCGGCTTCCTTCCCCGTGAACTTTTCATTGTTCACTGCTGGCAGCAAGCAATACGTGGCGTTCTACGATTCATCGCACCAATTGACACTTGCCTATCGTGAACTTCATGCACTTATTTGGGATACCAGTAAATTAGATTCAAAGGTTGGATGGGATAGTCACAATTACCTCTCATTGATCATGGATAGCGAAGGATATATTCATCTTACCGGAAATATGCATTCCAGCCATTTAAAATATTTCCGCAGTTCCATTCCGTTCGATATTCACTCGATGCAAGCCATTGACATTATGACAGGAAAGGATGAAGATCTAACGACCTACCCGGAATTTCTTCGTAATCCTCATGGGGAGATAATTTTTCATTACCGCTATGGAAGAAGCGGATCGGGATATGAGATTTTTAATCTCTGGAATGCAAAAGAACGGCAATGGAAAAGGCTTCTTGATGCACCTTTGACCGATGGCCGCGGACACATGAACGCCTATATGCAGGGACCGCTTTTAGGTCCGGATGGATTGTATCATCTTCTCTGGGTATGGCGCAACACACCCGATTGCGCAACGAACCATACACTCTCGTACGCCCGCAGTGAAGACCTGCTGCATTGGGAAAGCATTCGCGGCGAAAAAGTGGAACTGCCGATTACGCTTGAAAAGAAACAGCTTTATGTCGACACGACTCCTGTGAACGGCGGATTGATCAATATCGGAATTAAAATCGGCTTCGATAGCGGCGGCAAACTCCTGATCGGGTACCATAAATACGATTCATCGGGAAACACTCAGCTTTTTCTTGCACGCTTTCAAGACGGTGTGTGGATGAACAGGCAAGTAACCCAATGGAAGTACCGATGGGATTTTAAAGGGTACGGTACGATTGTCAATGAATTGTTGATCGAGCCGCCGAAACCTTCATCAACAAAAGGGCGCCTCGTGTTCGGCTACCACCACGTGAAATACGGGGATGGACAAATCGCTGTCGATGAAAACACCCTTGCACCGATCGAAACGCAGCCGATGGAAACACTTTATCCAAAGGATTTGGATTCCGTACGTTCTCCTTTCCCCGGAATGGTCGTGAACAAAGTTTTTGATGCCGGCAAAGCACCGGAAGGCGAGCATTACCTCATACGCTGGGAAACACTATCGCCTAATCGCGATCAGCAGCGTCAGGAAATTTCACCGCCGAATTCGCTGCTGGAGCTTGTCCGTTATCATTGAACAAATGTGTAGAATTGCCAATTGATATAAATCTGCAGAAAGATATGATCAAACAGAGAATAAGAAAACTCATATTCCATTTTATCCCGGTCGTTCTAGTGGCTGTCCTCGATACGGTATTGATGGCTCAACCGCGCGATCAAGAGCCGATAAAAAATGTCATTCGTGAAGCTCTCGATTTTTCAGTGCAGCAAAGTTTAATAATGGCGCGTTCACTTCATAATCAACCAGGCGTCTTGCCGCGGACGACCGACAGATCCGGAAATTTACAAACCTGTAATTCAGACTGGTGGACGAGTGGCTTTTTCCCGGGTGAGCTTTGGTATTTGTTCGAATATTCAGACAAAAGAGAACTCAAGAAATGGGCACGCGAATATACGAAGCGGGTTGAAGATCAGCAGTACACACGCAACAACCATGACGTTGGGTTCATCATCAATTGCAGTTTTGGCAATGGATTCAGGATTACCGGTGATACTTTGTATAGGAACATTCTCCTCAACGCCGCTCACTCTCTCATCACCCGCTTTCATCCATCATTAGGAGTTATCCGCTCGTGGGATCGTGCCGAATGGAACAAGCAGTGGCAATACCCTGTCATCATCGATAATATGATGAATCTCGAACTACTCATGATTGCCGCGAGAGAATTCCAAGAGCCAACATTGTCCGATGCAGCAATAATACATGCCACGACTACCATGAAAAATCATTTCCGCCCCGATCACAGCAGCTTTCATGTAGTCAGTTACGATACAATAACCGGAGTGCCTGAATCAAAACAAACATCGCAGGGATATGCGGACAGTTCAGCGTGGGCACGCGGACAGGCATGGGGTCTCTATGGTTTTACGATGATGTACCGTTTCACAAAAGACACTCTCTATCTCGTCCAGGCAAAACACATTGCCGATTTTATAATTCATCATCCGCGATTGCCCGAAGATAAAATTCCGTATTGGGATTTTGATGCACCGAACATACCGAACTGCCGGCGTGATGCTTCGGCTGGTTCCATTATATGTTCCGCATTGATTGAGTTGAGTCAATATGTTGAATCAAAAACATCTAAGGAATACCTCTCTGTTGCTGAAAAACAAATTCGCACGCTAAACTCTAAAAAGTACCGTAACACATTAGGCCGAAATGGAAATTTTATTCTAAAACATAGTGTCGGTCATATGCCCAACAACAGCGAAGTAGATGTACCACTTATTTATGCCGATTACTATTTTGTGGAAGCATTGATGAAGTATAAGAAATTAAATAATGACTGAAAGACATAAAAATACTACTGAACGGAAGTATGTATGCTAGAGATCAATTAAAAAATACACAAATGGAACACGTATGAGACATTTTTCAATCGCATTCCCAAAGATGCAATTTCTTGTTCTCACAGTCATGTTTTGCACTGTTGATTTTTCTGTCTCCTTTTGCCAGCCATCCAAACCTGTCAGGTTAATCGAAAACTTTGATCTTGACTGGAAATTCAGCAAGGGTGATCCAAAAGGTGCTGAGAAATCGGGTTATAACGACTCAAGATGGACGAATATCAGCTTGCCTCATGACTGGAGCGTTGAGGGGCCCTACAATAAAGACAACCCAAGTTGCCAGGGATATTTGCCTGGTGGGATTGGATGGTACAGAAAGTCGTTTAGAATTTCCGGACTGAATCGGGGGAAAAAAATCACGATTCGGTTTGATGGAGTTTATGAGTACAGTGAAGTGTGGCTCAATGGACATTTCCTGGGTAAACGTCCTTACGGCTATATATGGTTCAGTTATGATTTATCCCCGTACCTGAAATTTGGGAACGACAGGAACGTATTGGCGGTACGAGTCGACCATTCCCAGAATGCTGATTCGCGGTGGTACAGTGGTTCGGGAATATACCGTGACGTTTGGCTTGTAGTTACGAACAAAATGCATGTGAGAGAATGGGGCGCTTTCATTACCATTCCGAGAATCTCGAAGGACACGGCAACAATATATGCCAAGACGTATGTCAGAAACGAAGACAACACTTCTAGCGATCTGAGTCTGGGAACAACTATTCTGGATGAACGTAAACATATTGTCGGTGTTATAGAGACGAGCCACATGGTTCCAAAAGACAGCGGATATGAATTTCAACAGATTCTATGCGTCCCCCAGCCGCATCTGTGGTCTCCTAACAGACCATACTTGTATGAAGCAGTGACTTACCTGAAGCGGAGCGGCAATGTTGTCGATGAGTACAAAACACCATTTGGTATCAGGGGAATTCGATTCGATCCCGACAGCGGTTTTTCTATTAATGGTCAGCAGGTAAAATTCAAAGGTGTTTGTTTGCACGATGATGCCGGAAATCTTGGTGGTGCAGCAGTTCCCTTGAGTGTATGGGAATTGAGATTGAGGCTGCTCAAAGAAATGGGCGCCAACGCAATACGTACAAGCCATAATCCGCCCCGTCCGGAATTCCTCGACCTGTGTGATCGGATGGGTTTCCTCGTTATGGAAGAAGCTTTCGATGAATGGGCAGGAGGAAAGAAGAAATGGCTCCAGGGTTGGAATGTCGGAAAAGAAATAAAGTCGAAGGGATTGCACGACTATTATGAGTTATACGGCTATCATGAGTGTTTCAAAGATTGGTCAGTCAAAGACATGACAGATATGATGCTCCGGGACCGCAACCATCCGTCCGTTATCCTGTGGAGTATCGGAAATGAAATCGACTCTCCGAACGATCCGTATGCGGACTCGAACGACCCATTCTATGAGAGCTGGAGACCTTCAGCGAAAGAGCTTGTCTCCATAGCAGAGAAGCTTATCAATACAGTGAACCAAATGGACACTACCCGGCCTGTCACCGCAGCTTTGGCCAACATTCATCAATCGGACAGTCTGGGATTGGCGAGTCTTTTCGATGTGGTCGGGTACAACTACATGGAATCTTATTACGCAACAGATCACAGGAAATATCCGAAGAGAAGAATATTCGCTAGTGAAACTGGTCATTCTTTTGAATCATGGGTCTCGGTAAGGGATCTCCCCTACGTTGCGGGACAATTCTTATGGACTGGGGTCGATTACCTTGGTGAGGCGAACAGGTTCCCTAACAGATGCGCTGGATATGGGTTGATCGATCTCGCGGCGTTCAAGAAACCGAATTTTTATTTTCGGCAGAGCCTATGGTTGGACAAGCCAGTTGTTCACATTTCGGTGAAGACAGGGAACGGCAGGGATGATCTTGTCGATTCATGGGACTGGCCCGATGAGAAAAAGGCGACGGTCATTTGTTACACGAATTGCCGAACGGCGGAATTATTTCTCAACGGTAAATCTTTGGGAGTCAAAGAGCGCGCCGAATTCAGCAATCCGACGTTGATATGGCAAGTGAACTATGAACGGGGTGTGTTGAAAGTTGTGGCAGAGGACAACGGAAGAAAAGTCGCCACAGACGAGCTGCGTACATCCAGCTCCCCCATCAAAATTATCCTGACACCTATCGAGTCGAGTATAAGCTCTGGTGATGTCTCTTGTGTGGAGGTTCGCATAGAGGATAACAATGGTAATCGTGTACCTTACGCTGATAATCTTATTAAATTTGATATCAGCGGAAAAGGCAGAATCCTCGGCATTGAAAACGGAAATGACAACGATGTTAAGAGCTATCAATTGAATCAACACGATGTGTACGAAGGCAGGTGTATGGTTGCCGTCAAAAGGACTGGTGGAGCTGGAGAGATTACGCTGACTGCAACTTCAGGCAACCTGCTAAAGGGTGTCACCGTAATTCATGCGAGATGAACATTAAATGTTTAACGTTTAAAATCTAATTGTCAAGGAGTCAACAATGAAGCACTTTTTCCTTTTTCTTATTCTTCTGGTCTTTTCATTTCCAATTTATTCTCAGACCAAAATGATGGTTAACAAGAGCAACGGAACAACGGATTCTCTTTCGCCATCCGATATTGAAAGTATAAAAGGTTCCGCCACACCTACAGTCGATGGAAATATATCTACTACAGGTAGTTTTTATGGCGTGAACTGGGCGGACGCCAGGGACAACTTCCAAAGCGGCGTTTTGTATTTATCGGGACTTAGTTCAACCGATACCTATTCTTCAGCTTCAATAGTCGCAGATTCAGTTATCAGCCAAATGATGTCTCTCCTGGGTTCCAACAGTGTACGCATGCCAATTAACGAATCAACCGTTTCAAGCTATTGGAGCACGTACACTGGCGCCATTGATATAGCACTTTCTAAAGGGAAGGTTGTCTTGTGCTATTGGGCTGCTAATAATGGAAAACCGGCCAATATGACCAATTTCTGGAACATGTGGACAACAGTTGTTAACAAATATGGCGCCGACACCAACTGTTATTTTGAACCCATCAATGAGCCATACGGTTACAGTGCCACTGATTTATGTAATATGTATTATAGCTGGATAACCACGTATACATCCGTTTCACAGAGCAGAGTTATTCTTGATGGATCCGCGACGGCTCAAAATGTTCCCGCAGTCGGTGGTGACCCCCGTTTAAACAATTGTTTGTTAGCCGTACACGATTATTCATTCTTTGTTTCACCACCATATACAACCGAAGCTGAGTGGTCTAACCATATCGCCGGTTACGTAGGCAGCTATTCAAGCCGCACTATATGCACCGAGTGGGGTTATCCTTGCAGCCCTGGCTACAAGAATAGCATTTATTATGACTATATCGATTACAGTCCCGGCTTAACGAGTAATTTCTTTTATTATTATGCCCGTGGTGTCGCTACTCAATTACATTCCTGGGGCATGGGGAGTTTTTACTGGCCTGGTTTAAGAGATGGAGACTGGTACAGCATGACCAAGAAAAGCGGTAGTGGTTCAAGCATAACCTTATCGGTTCCCAACGCTTCAGCCCTCGCTAATCTCAAACGTGCTTGGGGGATGATTACATCGGTGAAAAGATCCTCAAACGATTTGCCAGCGCATTTCAATCTTGATCAAAACTATCCGAACCCGTTTAATCCAGTGACCACGATTTCATTTAGTCTTCCATCCAAATCATTTGTATCATTGAAAGTATATGACTCGTTAGGAAGAGAGGTAATTACTATTCTATCAGAAGAGTTGCCTGCTGGAACATACTCAAAGCAATGGAATGCCGCAGATTTACCAAGCGGAATATATTTCTATCGTTTACAGGCAGGCTCATTTACAGAAACCAAAAAACTTGTTTTGTTGAAGTGAATCAGATGCATTATTCATAGTTACTATTGTCGCCTATGTTATAGGCTTACCAAAATTGCGGTTCTTTAAATGAACAAGAATATCAAAATCAAACTTACAGGTGAAACCATTATGAATCTTTGCCATCAGCTTCTCCTTCCATGCCTTTTTATATTGCCTCTCACATCAGTCAGAGCTAATTTACCCGCAAAATCTCTGCGCGAGTTCATTCCACTTGCGACCTGGGAGTTTGTCGAAGATGTTGAAACAAATACGACAGTACTCCAGCCGCCGAAGAGAGCAGACTGGAAGCAAGTCGCCATTCCACATGTTTTTCGCCAATCCGGCCTATCAGACACCACCGCCGGTTGGTATCGCCAGACCATAACGCTGACCGAGGCCGACCGAAACAAGCGTGTGTATCTAGTGCTGGAAGGAGCTGCCACAGTGAAAGACGTCTTCGTCAATGGCCAGTTCATTGGTCAACACAAGGGCGCGTTTTCGGCATCCGCCTTTGACCTGACCTTGGCATTGAAGATCGGCCTGAACAACACCCTGGCCGTGCGCGTGGGCAACCGCGAGAACGAGGCCAAGAACTGTTTTTCCCGCTCTACGCTTTACTACGTCAATGGCGGCATGTTCCGTAAGGCCTGGCTGGTAAAGACTTCCGAGGTACATATTTTCCCAGATATGGGTTCGAGCGGCGTTTATCTGACGCCTGGCAACATTACAGGGGCCAGCGCCGATCTCAACGCGCGGACGGTCGTGAAGAATTCTCTCGCGTCGGCCGCCGAGGTTGTGGTTCGTCATTTTGTCACCGACCCCGGCACCACGGCTTGCGCACAGTTCGAGACGAAGCAAACCATTCCCGCCGGAGAAACGGCAACGATCAAGGCCGCGGGAAAAATCACACACCCCCAACTCTGGGATATTGGGCAGCCCAATCTCTATTCGGTTCGTACTGAAATTAGCGTGGGCGGCCAGGTGATTGACGCGGTAACGGAACGCGTGGGACTGCGCACGATCATGTTCAAAAACAATCGCTTTTACCTGAACGGACGCGAGGTGCAGTTTCGCGGCGTCAATAAGCACGCACAAAACGAATATGTTTGGAATGCGGTGAGCGATGATGATCTGCGCCTCGAATGGCAATGGATGGCCGACATGGGCGTGAATATGGTGCGACTGCCGCATTATCCGCACAGCCAACTGGAATACGACATCGCGGACGAGCGCGGCATTGTAGTGTGGGCCGAGAACGGCTACGCGGGGCAGCTTTGGAAAGAGGCGGGCAACGAGGAAAAAACCATAACACCCGACGGCGAACGCCTCACCCGCGAGATGGTGCGGCAATACTGGAACCATCCCAGCATCCTCTTTTGGAGCGCGGGCAATGAGACCATTCTGGACGTGGTCAGCCACTATGCCAACGTTATTCGGCAAGAGGAAGATCCCACGCGCCTAGTAACCTATGCGGCTACTGGCAATCAGGTAGCGGAGAACTGCGATTTTATCGCGTACAATCCTTACGACGGATGGTATACCGATGGCCCCTATACTGATTTCACGAAATCGCCGCACAATGATAGGGTTTCCGAGACCGGATCGGGCGATTGGATCACGCACCATGTTCCTTATGGCACAATAAAATTTACGGTCAATGAATACGAGCCTGAAGAGTACTCGGAGATGTTTACTGAGTATCGGCTCCAGACCGTTTGCCGCAATGACGTTGTTAATCGTCCCATGTTCTTATGGTGGAATTTCCGCGAGTTCTACAATTTGAAGTTCAAAAACAATCGCAACACCAAGGGATTGCTTACACTCGCGGGCACGCCGAAGGACGCGGCCTTTTTGTTTCAGGCATTCTTTAATCCCAACAAGCCGGTGGTGCATCTTTGCGGGCGGTACCACTTTCTACGAGCCTTTGCACCCGACAATGGCATAAAGGCATATTCCAACGCCACCGAATTGCAGATGACCCTAAATGGAGTCGCCCAGGAAAAAATCAAGAACGGCAGTTATCGCATACCAGATTCCAAGATGAAAAAGAATGACGGGACGGTTGTGTCGGTACCCGGCATCCCGGTGGCGAACGTGTTCTTCTGGAAAACACCGCTCAAGCCAGGACGAAACGTTGTCGAGGTCAGCGATGACCAAGGGCACAGCGACCGCATGATTATTTACCAGAAGTCAGCAGGTTCACCGGACCCTGCCGCGCTGGTGCAGGATTTGGAAAGTTCCAATGCGGAAAACCACGCCTGCTTTATTGATCGTCCGGTCGAATCCCAAGGGCCGGTTTATACCGATGTGGATGGCTCCTCCGACAACACGTTCGATATATTGCCGAAAGAGGTTGAGGGCGCAGGTTGGATCGCCACGCGCCGCTTGAGCGACCCCAAGTTTAAAACCGATCTGGACTTCCGCATCAATTCGTCCGCGAAAGGGGCAACGGTTTTTGTGCTCTTCTCGACCGGTGCGTATCCGACCGTTACGCTGAAACAGACAGATCCGGTTATTGCAAGCGCGGCGGAAGCATTGCGAAGGTCTCTCATCATCGCCGGATTTAAAGCCAGTAAAACCGAAGCTGTCTGGCGTGATCATCTTCTCGTTCGAGCCTACGCCGAACTTTGGAGTCGCGACGTTGCACCCGGCGAAAAGTTGAAATTGCCAGGCCAGACGCTGGATTATGTGGTGATGGCGCGCAATGCAGACGGTGTTAATACGGGTGCAAAGTAAGGAGGATATTACGTCGCAACGTTAAAAATCTATGCAATCAGACATCCATAAACTAACGCGAAAGCAAATAGAAATAAAGCCGAGGAAAAATCAAATAAATGTTATTGGATATAGGGGTGAGAAAATATTCACAGATGCCACTGAATGGGAATTCAAGAAATAGTACGGAGAACTTAACTTTTATTGCATAATGCAAAAGTTCAGCAATTATACGATTTTATTTTTGTGTATCTTATAATAAAGATATATAACAAAAGGAGCATTACCGATGAATATGAAAATACAGAAATCAGGAATATTGATCTTCCATTCATGTTTTTTCCTTCCAATACTTCTTCTCTTGATTTCGTCCGCAGCTTTTTCATTGAATCCCAGAAAGACCGAGAACTTCGGAAAGAACTGGAAATTCAATTTAGGCGATATTCAGAACGGTCAAGAATCCGGGCTGAACGATTCTCATTGGCGAACCCTCGACCTCCCGCACGATTGGAGTATCGAAGGGAAATTCAGCAAAGATTGTCCAGCTACCCCCGGTGGTGGAGCGTTGCCGGGCGGTATCGGATGGTACAGAAAAACATTCACCTTGCCAAATTCACAAAAAGGGCGATTGGCATTTATTGATTTTGACGGTGTCTATCGAAACAGTGAAGTGTGGATTAATGACCATTATCTTGGGAAGCGTCCATATGGTTATAGTTCTTTCCGATATGAATTGACTCCATTTCTGAAATATGGGAAAGAAAACAATATTTTAGCGGTGAAGGTCGATAATTCACAGCAGCCAAATTCGCGTTGGTATTCCGGCTCCGGAATTTATCGGAATGTTTGGTTGGTGACGACAGAAAATATTTTTGTTGACCATTGGGGAACATTTGTCACAACTCCACAAGTAACCGATCAATCTGCAACAGTTTCTGTTCAAACAAAAGTTCGAAATGCGTCTCCGAGGAATCGAATGGTAATCTTGAGAACATCGATTCTCGATAAAACCGGCAAACGCATCGCTGATGTTGAATCCAAAGTTCTTGCATCGAAAGATTCTGTTTCCGTTATCTTCCAAGATTTAACTCTTAAATATCCGATCTTATGGTCCATTGAAAATCCCTATCTCTACAATGTCCTCACAACGATAGAATGCAACGGCAAACAATATGACAACGTAGAAGCACCACTTGGCATCCGCACATTTGCTTTTGACAGTGCAAAAGGGTTTTCCTTAAATGGAAACAATGTAAAAATTAAAGGCGTTTGCAATCACCATGATCTAGGCTGCCTTGGTGCTGCCGTTAATTATAGAGCACTCCAGCGTCAGCTTGAAATTTTAAAAGAAATGGGTGTTAACGGAATTCGTACATCCCATAATCCGCCTGCTCCTGAACTTTTAGATTTATGCGACCAGATGGGATTCATTGTAATGGATGAAGCATTCGATATGTGGAAAAAGGGGAAGACACAATTTGATTACTCGTTGAATTGGGATGAATGGCATCAGCGGGATATTCAGGATATGGTGCTTCGCGACCGGAATCATCCCAGTATCTTCATTTGGAGTATTGGCAACGAGGTCAGCGAGCAATATGACAAGCAGAACACTAGCGGAATGATCATAGCAAAGGAATTGACCGCTTTGGTCAGGACTCTTGATCCGACACGTCCCATTACATCAAACTGCAACGATGTTGACTCATTGAATCCCGTTATCCGATCCGGCGCTCTCGATTTAATTGGGTACAGCTATAGTTGGCAAGTATATAAGGATTTCCCGAAAACGTATTCCAGAAAGAAGTTTATCGGTTCTGAAACAACTTCGGCATTAGCAACACGCGGCAGTTACGATATGCCTTCGGACAGTACTAGACGATGGCCGGTACGATACGATAGCATATTAACGACCGGCAACCCAGATTTTACATGTTCATCATACGATAACTGCAGTGCACCATGGGGATCTACTCATGAAGAAACGTGGAAGCTGATCAAAAAATATTCATTCCTCTCTGGCATGTATATTTGGACGGGTTTTGATTATCTTGGTGAGCCCACTCCCTATAGCTGGCCGGCTCGTAGTTCATATTTCGGTATTATAGATTTAGCCGGTTTCCCGAAAGATATTTACTATATGTATCAAAGTGAATGGACGAACAAACCAGTTTTGCATCTCTTCCCCCACTGGAATTGGAAACAAGGCGACACTGTTGACGTTTGGGCATATGCAAATTGTGAGACAGTGGAATTATTTCTGAATGGTCAATCACTTGGGACAAAAGAGAAAATCGGCGATGCTTTGCACGTTATGTGGAAGGTACCTTTTGCACCTGGAGTAATGAAAGCAATTGGTCGTAGCAATGGCAAAGAAATTCTAACTCAGGAAATCAAGACAGCCGGGACACCTGCAAAGATTGTTCTTGCGGCCGATAGAAGTACAATTGCAGCAGATGGTAAAGATCTATCATTTATCACAGTTAAAGTCTTGGATGCACAAGGTACGTTAGTACCGTATGCCGATAATTTAATCCACTTCAATGTTTCCGGCAATTGTAAAATTGTTGGCGTTGATAATGGACTTCAAACAAGCATGGAATCCTTTAAAACAAACGTTCGGAAAGCATTCCATGGCCTTTGCCTTGTTGTCATTCAATCAAATGAAAAAGCAGATGGAATTACGTTGAAAGCCACATCGGATAGATTGGAAGAAGGGACAATTGTGATTAATTCAAGATAAAATAATTCAAAAAACTTTGTTAACGAAATTATTAATATAAAATAAGAATATGAAAAAAAACCTTGTAATATTTTGGGCCCTTCTATTGTTTCGCTTTGGTCTAATTGCACAGATCATTCAAATGCCGAGTCCTAATTCGACATCGGTCATGAATGGAGAGTACAATGTAGCCAATAATGTCTGGGGAGCGACAACTGCACAGACATTGGAAGTGGATTTAAACTCGACCTATTACAAAGTAATTCTCTCTAAGCACAACAATACAGGCGGAAGTGTGGCGGCTTATCCTTTCATTTGGAAAGGCAGCCATTGGGGTGGAACGCCGACTACGAATAGTCCTATGCCTAAAATGCTGACACAAATCGGCACCGCTCCGTTCACATGGTCCATTGATACAACTGGTGTTAGCGGAACATGGGACGCTGCTTTTGAGTGCTGGCTCGATGATGTACCTATAAGTTCAACCTATGTAGGAGAATTAATGATTTGGCTCAACTATGGCGGAGGCGCAGGACCGGCCGGCGGCAAAGTTGCGACGGTGAATATTGGAGGATATACGTGGGACGTCTATTTCTACTTGATGTCTTCCTGGAATTATATCACGTATAAGATTGCCACACCTGTCGATAGTATAAGCTTAGATCTTAAAGATTTCTTACGCGATGCATTGAATAGAGGATACTTAAAAACTTCGTGGTATCTTGCCAATATGGAAGCTGGATTTGAAATCTGGCGCGACGGACAAGGACTGACATGTAAATCATATTCCGCTAATATTACATCCGGAAACAGCCTTGACGTAAATTATCCTCCTGCGCCATTTGAATTAGTCTATCCATATGATAAAAAAGTCTTAAAATTATGGGCTATCCCATTTTCTTGGAACGAATCTTTTGATCCTAATTCAGACGAGCTGGAGTATATTTTCCATCTCTATGGTCCTAATATAGACACAACAAAAGCGCAGTTTGATACTACAATCACACAACTTGATACAACATCGTTCCTTTTTGATGGGAGCAAATGTCTTCGGAATAATACGTTTTACTATTGGGATGTTAAGGTAACGGACGGCATTGATACATCGAGTAGTATAACAGTAAAGAGTTTTCGTACACCTAGTACAACTGGAGTAGAGGACATCAAACAAAATCCTATGCATTTTTCCCTCAGTCAAAACTATCCAAATCCATTTAACCCACAGACTATGATCTCTTATTCGCTTCCGCAAATAAGCAACGTAACATTGAAAGTGTACGATCTTATGGGACGTGAAGTAGCAACTCTTCTTAGCAACGAGAAAAAAGCTGCAGGTAATTACGAAATCTCGTTTCATGGGTCATATTTATCGAGCGGTATTTATTTTTACAAACTGCAAACGGAATATTTTATTAAAACCATGAAAATGGCACTTATTAAATAGCATCAATATTCTAGATTCATTCATTGCTTTGTTCTCCTTCATCCAAAGAGAACAAATCATGCATAGTGTGTATCAACGAACTTCACCCGAGCATTTTTATTTTAATATTGAACTGTTTTGATTTATTTCAAAAAAAGAATATTTTTCTTAAATTATTTCATCGCCTAAGAGAACCATAGTGATAGCATTGTGTTCATCCCACATTGGAGTTACTTCTTGAAACAGCAGACTCATCGACATCCGCCCCAGAGCATCACCCCGCGACGAATGCGTTTATTTAAGATTATTGCTCTTTCATTTCCAATTCTCTTTTTTATGCTTCTCGAATTCTCCTTATGGTTGTTTCACTATGGTCCCGATCTCTCGCTTTTTACTATGGAGACTGTTAACGGGAGACCTTATTACACGCTGAATCCATCTGTCAAGAATCGATATTTCAATCGCATCAATTTCAACCCAGATCCTTCACCGGAGTATTTTCTCGTTTCCAAACCTCCAGGAACATTCCGCATCTTTTGTCTTGGTGGATCCACAACCGTTGGATATCCTTACTGGTACAATGGTGCTTTTTCCTCTTTCCTACGCGACCGCTTGGAAGCTATCTTCCCTGATCGTCCAATCGAGATCATAAATTTAGGTATGACAGCCACCAACAGCTATACCGTTTTAGACCTGAGCGATGATTTGATGAAGTACAATCCTGACCTGTTTATTGTCTACGACGGCCATAACGAATTTTATGGTGTACTTGGAGTGGCATCAAATGAACGTGTAGCTCCAGCTCGATGGATGACACTCTTATATCTTCGCATGATCCATTTGCGAACATTCCAGCTTATGAAGCACACCATGGACGAAGTGCTCGGCTTTCTGGAAAAAGCTCCTATCGACTATTCGAGTCATTCCACAATAATGGAACAAGTCGCTCAGGGAAAAAATGTTCCTTATGGAAACGATGTTTATGTTAAAAGTTATACCGTGTTCGAACAGAATCTTAAAGACCTAGCCGATCGATGCAGGGATCGGCACATCCCTCTCTTTCTAAGCACTCAAGTATCGAACATTCGAGATCAATTTCCGTTTATATCGAATCATTCACCTAACATTTCGGAACAACAACGATCTCAATTCGAACAATTGTACAAAAGCGGATTGGATCTCCAATCGAAGGGCAATCTCGATTCTGCCATTATTCGTTTTCGATCAAGTATCGAATTGGATACTCTTTATGCCGATGCACATTATCGACTTGCTCAATGCCTCGATGCACAAGGGAAAAAGCATGAAGCATATTCTGAGTATGTTCTCGCACGAGATTATGACGAATTACGATTCCGAACAGACAGCAAATTCAACGACCTTATTCGGACTATGGAAGACAGCGGACACTGCTTTATAGTTGATATTGAAAAAACTTTTAAGTCTCTCTCACAGGATTCTCTCATCGGACACGACTTTATCTTTGAACATCTTCACCCAAATGCACGTGGACATTTTTTCATCGCAAAGGAATATGCAATGCTGATGCGCAAGCATGGTCTCTTAGCTTCACCCGAAGAATGGGCGAAATGCGACACAGTGACCGATGATTTCCTTTGGCAACATCGTCATGTAACTGAGGTTGATGAATTTCTTGCGGTAAGGAAAACCGAATTCCTTACATCCAGATGGCCTTTTAAAAGCCCACCTTCCACCGTTATGCCTATCAAAGAAACTGATACATTGCGATTTATCGCTGAACAGGCTGCCCGTAATCAAATTGGCTGGGTAACCGCACATGAAAACGCTGCAGAATACTATATGCAACATCACGATTTCATCAACACTGAGAAGGAATATGAAACAATCATGAGTCAATTCCCTCTTGATATTACGGCCTATCTCAAACTTGCTCAGCTTTGTTTCATGCAAAAGGATTTCCCAAAAACCGAGAAAACACTTCTCGCCTCTTTACAAATCCAGCAGACCGCATTCGCCAATCGAATTCTGGGTGATATCTCCATAAAACAAAAAAGACCTGAAAAAGCCATTCATTATTATGAAGAATTGTCTAAGTTTCTTGTTTCCCCTACTGTTTCTGCGGAAAATGCCTATATGCTTGCTTTTGCATATCTGCTCACGGAAAAGACTGAACCTGCAATTCGCGTGCTACAACAGACTATCAACAGGTATCCAACATACCAACCTGCAAAAGAGCTGCTTGCAAAGGTCAAGATGATCCAAAATACTCATCCCGCAAAATAACAGACGTTAACCAGACAGGTGGATTAATTATTAAAGCGTAATTATTCAATTTGCTAATCTCTGGTTCTTTTTATCTGACTCATTTTCATTTTCTAAACATGCATTTAATTATGCGATCATTTTTAATTTAAAATCAAAAAGCATATGTATTCATATTTAAATAAACTAAATATTTTTGTGTCTATTCTGCACAAAAAAAGGCCGGGCAAGTTTTGCACTCACCCGGCCTTTGTTTCTTTATCTATTTCTTAGTTGAGAAATTACATATTTCTCATTACTTCAACAGAAGCATCTTCTTCGTAACGACGTCGCTATTATTCTCAAGTTTGTAGAAATAAACACCGCTTGTGAAACCAGCACCTGAGAATTGTACAGTATGCTGTCCCGCACTCTGTACACCATCTACCAGAACTGCCACCTGCCTTCCCAAAAGATCAAACACAGTGAGACGAACCTTACTGCTGTTCGTCAGCGTGTAGAGAATTTGGGTACTCGGGTTGAACGGGTTCGGATAGTTTTGAGATAAAGCAAATCGATTTGGAAGACTCTTTGACGCATAAGGTACTCCTGTTACGACTTGGCCCAAGGATGAAGAAACGTCTGCCCAGGTGGTCCCTAACCGGATTTCATCAAAGCTCGCTGAGATTCCTACCGTTCCAACGTCTCCGCCATATTCAACACGGACCGTAGTGATCTGAGGGATCTTAAAGGCTGTGAGGCAGGCTGTATCTTTTAGCTTGGGC
>Ga0182027_10000932_pt1 | contig 49336 bp, 38 predicted proteins | sample 712E1DmetaG_FD_121300 | JGI IMG/M metagenome (GOLD analysis project Ga0182027, IMG submission 121300) | Permafrost microbial communities from Stordalen Mire, Sweden - 712E1D metaG (Illumina Assembly) | ecosystem: Environmental > Terrestrial > Soil > Wetlands > Permafrost | place: Sweden...
CCGACTCTTCACGATTGGGGATGATCCCCAACGATCGAACTTCCCCTCCTGCCTCTGCTACCGCCACAGCGATCGTTGCAGCGTGTACATCGAGCCCTACAAACCGCATTCCCTTCGTGCTAGACTTCTCCATGGCCGCCCCCCTTCGTATGTAGCTCTACGCTACTTTCTCCCGATCGTAGCGCAACCTACGCTTTTGCGATCGGGGGCGATCACATCATTATGACTAGGCCTTCGGCTCGAAATCGCACAACGTAAATATTTCGCGTTGTGCGATTTCTGCGGTGGGCTACGCTACCCCCTCTCATTTGTTTTGCTATAAGTCGAACAGCATCCCAGGCCAAATACGGGCTTGACCCTTTTACATATATTATATACTTTTTCTTATATTGCGCTATGTCGATGTTCCGTTCCAGGGAGCGGGGCCGCGGAGGGAATCGTGGAGAAAGAAACCGTGACTACGGCGAAGGATCCGAGGAAGCTAGTCCCTTGGCTCGCCTACCTGATCTTCTTCGCCGTGCTCAACGAGACGGTGTTCAATGTCTCCACGCCTGCGATCTCCGCTCAATTCAGGCTGACGCCCTCGGGCGTGAGCTGGATGATGACGGTCTTCATGGTCTTCTTCGGCGTCGGCGGGGTGATCTTCGGAAAGTTATCCGACATATTCAGCCTTCGGAGTCTCATCCGCGCAGGTGTCCTCCTGTACGTCGGCGCCTCGCTCGCCGGCTTCCTCTTCCGCTCATCCTACGCCGCGGTGGTCGCGGCGCGCGCGCTGCAGGGAATAGGGGGTTCGGCCATACCTGCCCTCGTCTTCGTCGTCATAGCCCGCCACTTCGAGGAGTCTGAGCGGGGCGGGATCTTCGGCCTGATCACCTCGGTGGTCTCGCTCGCCATCGGCTTCGGGCCGGTCATAGGGGGGCTGGTCGCCTCGAGGCTCCACTGGTCCTTCCTCTTCCTCATACCAGTTCTGATACTTTTCGCCCTGCCCTTCATCGGCGCCATCCTAAGGGCCGAGGCGCGGAAGAAGGGAGGAGTGGACATCCTCGGGGCTATCCTGGCGACGGCCGTCGTAGGCTCCCTCGTGGCCTTCTTGAACCTCGGGGGCCTTGCCTTCTTCGCGGCCTTCGCCCTGCTCGCGGCCCTCTTCGCCGCCAGGATGCTCAGGGCTAAGGATCCCTTCATCAAGCCATCCCTCCTCACAAACGCAGCCTTCCGCGGCGGCCTGCTCTTCGCCTTCGCAGTCTTCGCGATAGTCATCGGGATAGTCTTCCTCGTGCCCCTGATGCTGAGCAGGGTCCACGGCATCGGCGCGGCGCAGATCGGCCTCGTGCTCTTCCCCGGCGCCATCAGCTCGGTCGTTTTCGGCCCCATCGCCGGCAAGCTCGCCGACCGCAGGGGCTCGTCCTTCGTCATCGGGACGGGGCTCGCCCTGCTCGTGGGCGGCATGGCGGTCATGTCCCTGTTCCTCGGTTTCTCTCCCCTGGCGATAGCCTTCGCGATGCTATTGACCTACGTCGGCTTCGCGCTGTTCCAGACCGCCATAGTCAACGCCATCTCGCAGACTTTGCCGCCCGAGGAAATGGGGGTGGGTATGGGCCTGTTCAACCTGACAGGAACCCTATCCGGGGCTATCGGCGCCGCCATAGTCGGCAGGCTCCTGGATGGAGGAGCCCTCGAGTTCAGCCTCCTGCCTTACGATTCGCCCCGCGCCGGCTATCCCTTCAGCAACCTCGCGATCACCTTCGCGCTGCTGACCGGCCTCGCCGGTCTCGCATACTTCCGCACTCGCGGCGTCGCGCGGCGGGCCGCACCTCCGGTCGGACAGGAGAGCCCGGGCGCGCCTGACGCCTGCCTTGAGGCGGCCGGCTGCTAGGATTCCATGCGGGTCAGTAGAGGCGCGCCGCCTTGAAGGCGGGCAGGCCCATGTTCCTGATCTGCGCGGCATGATAGCTGTCGTGGGTGAAAAGCCAGGCCGCCGCCCTCCCGTTGGGGATACCCCATTCCGGCATCTCCCGATCGAAGGCCTCGTCGCTCGATTCCCGTATCGCGCGCATCGCCATGGCGTGAACACGCCGCAGGTAGGCCAGGAAGGATTCCCATGCCTCGGCGCTCGTATCCGGCGGAGCGCAGAAATCGGCTTTGCCGACGGGAAAGGGATAGGGCCCCAGCTCGGAGCGCCCCGCCTCATCGAGGAAGGAAGCAGCGACCAGCCACTTGCAGCGGGCGACGTGCATCGCCACCGACCAGGCGCTATAGCCCTCGAAGCACGAGTCGGCCGCCGCGCTCGCATGGTCGAGGGCCGCGAGGGTCGCGAACAGGGAAGCGCCGTTGTAGGACTTTCCCTCGAACTCGGCTTCGGCGTAATCCAGCATCGTGTCAAATCGGCTTTTCATGGGAAGAGTATCCCGCGCGAGCAGCGGATCCGCAAGATGCCCAAGATGGACATCGGAGGATAGGGATGAGCGCATGGCGGGGGGAAATCTTGCAGACGGCGGGCTCGACTGGATTTTCAAGTAAAAACGGCCGCCCCGTTCGGGGGCGGCCGTTTCGCGCTGCGCGAAAGAGCTCCTATTTTTCCAGTTTGCGCCTCTCGATCTCCGCCTGGGCTACCGCCGTTATAGATAGAGGCACTTGGTAGGGAGAGCAGGAGACATAGTCGAGTCCAGCCGCCATGCAGAAGCGGATATTGTCGGGATTGGCGCCGTGCTCGCCGCAGAGGCCGGCAACGAGTCCCGGTCGCGTGAGGTGGCCGCGCTTGGTCGCCAAGGCGACCAGCTCCTTGACCGGGGGCGTAAGCAGCGAGAAAGGGTTGCCCTCGATGAGGTCGTACAGAGAATAATCGGGCATAAAAGAGTTGAAGTCGTCGCGGCTGATGCCGAGCGTCGTCTGCGTCAGGTCGTTCGTCCCGAAGGAGAAGAACTCGCTATAGCGGGCGATCTCGCCAGCGGCAAGGGCCGCGGCGGGCAGCTCGATCATCGTACCGATCTTGTAGGGCAGAGCCTTCGCGCCCAGCTCAGCTCGGACTTCCTCCTCGATCTCGATAAGGCCCTTGTAGGTCTTGCCCTCGATCTTCTTGCCGTAGACGATAAGCTTGAGCTCGGAGGCGTTCATTACGATAGGGATCATAACCTCGGGGCGAACGTCGATTTTCTCTTTCTGTAGTTTGTAGGCGGCTTCGAAGATAGCCCGCACCTGCATCTCGTAGATCTCGGGGTAGCTAACGGCGATGCGGCAACCGCGGTGGCCTAGCATCGGGTTGAATTCGGCCATCGCGTCGATGCGCGCCTGTATGTCCGCCTTGGCGAGCTTCTTGGCCCCTTTGCGGGCGGACATGTGCTCGACCAGGGCTTCCATCTCCGCGCTGTTGTGCGGCAGGAACTCGTGCAGGGGCGCGTCGAGCAAGCGTATCGTGACTTCCTTGCCCGCCATAACCTTGAACAGGCCGTAGAAGTCCTCGCGCTGCATCGGCTTGAGCTTGTCGAGGGCTTTGATTCGCTCTTCCTTGCTGTCGGAGAGAATCATCTCGCGTATAACGTTGATCCGCTTTTCGTTGAAGAACATGTGCTCGGTGCGGCAGAGCCCGATGCCTTCGGCCCCAAAGAGGAGGGCCATAGAGGCGTCGCGGGGGCTGTCGGAATTGGCGCGCACGTGGAAATGGCTCATCTGCGCCTTGGCGAGGGCGATAAAGTCCAGGAGACCCGAGTCCTTGGGATTGGGCTCGATGAGGTCGGCCTTGCCGAGCCATATTTGCGGTTCGCCGTAGTAGGGCACGTTGATGGTGATATAATCGCCCTCTTCGAAGGCGATGTCGCCCATCGCGGCCTTCTTGCCGCGGATCCTCATCTCGGGCTTGACCATCGAAACCTTTCCGTACTGGCGCGCTACGACGGAAGCGTGGGCCGAATAGCCGCCCTCGCAGGAGAGTACGCCGGTGGCGACCTCGATGGCCTTGACGTCCTCGGCGAAGGTAGAGGTCATCACCAGGATGAAGCGCTTGTCCTCGCTCTTCTGCTGAGCGGCGCGGTACGCTTCGAGGAGGGACTCGGTGCTGAAGTAGACGCGGCCGATCGCCGCGCCGGGGGCGCCCGTAATGCCGCCGGAGACGCCGTTGAGCTTCTTCACCGAGCTTAGGTCCACGATCGGGTGGAGGATCTCGTTGAGGCGACCGGGGGCGATGGACATCACTACGTATTCTTCATCGACGACCTTGCGCGAGCATAGATCGAGGGCGAGGCGCAGGTCGGCTTGGGTGCTCTTAGTGACGACCTGGCGCTGCTCGATGAGCCAGAGTTTCTTGTTCTCCACGGTGAAGCGTATCTGGCGGATCTCAAGGTGCTTGTCCTCGAGCTTGCGCGCGATCTTGTCGAGCTCCTTGAGGTAGGCGGGGTCGATTTTATTGATGTCCTTGCCCGCCGCGCCCAGCTCATTGAAGCGCTCTTGGTAGTATTCGCCCTGAAGCTTGCACTCGCCCGTTACCACGTCGCGGGTAAAAAAGGCGCCGGCGGAGGAGTCCTTGCCGTAGTTGCCATAGACCATGGGCTGCACCAGGATGGCGGTGTCGTCAGCGTCCTGTTCGTCCAGCTTGATGAGCCGCGATACGCGCTTTAGGGCTATCTCGAGCTGCTTTTCGGCCCCGTCGAAGAATCCCTTGGGGAGGAAGGGCGCATACTCGTCCATGAAGGCCGCCGCGTCCTTGGCGGCCTTGTCCACCTTGAGCGACTTGGAGCAGCGTTCGGCCGCTTCGATAGCCTTTGCCTTGTCCTTTTCGCGGCCCTCGAGCTCTGCCACCTTCTCCTCGACGGCGAGCATGCCGCGGACGAGAAAGAGTACCTCGTGGGCGGCGAAGTTGTCTCCGACCCAGGAGGCGAAGCCCTTGACGGTATCGCGAGCCAGGCCGAAATCGTGCAAAGTGGGATAGTTGGAAACCGCAAGGTTGGGAGACACCACTATCTTGAAAAGAAGGGGATTCTTAGAATCGCCTAGGCCCTTGCCGACGATCTCCTGCACTTTCTTGACGAAGGGGCGGATAGCGTCGGCGACTTTCTCGTCGGCAAGACTGGATGCCGCGTCCGAGTCGATGACGAAACCCGGCAGTATGGGCAAGGCTAGCTCGGCGAACTCGTTGGCCTGACGTCCTCGCATCCCGAGCTTCTCGAGATCGACGCCTTTCTTTACGATTTCCTTCTGGCTGAAAAAATGGATATTATCTTTCATGGCCTTTACCTTTCCTTTCCGCTCGCGCTTTCAGAAAAGCGCCATGACGCTGTTGACGGGGCCTTTGAGAAAGGCCTCGTATAGATGGCTCGCGCCCTGCGCGAGATAACGCTGAAGCTTGGCGACATCGGAGATATCATCGCCCGCTATCGCGAACTTTATATTGGAGCCGTGCTTGACCTTGCCCCACTTGAAGAGGGCGTTGATGTCCATGATCCGCTCGCCGTCGTAATACACGAGGACCTGAAGGCCCTGGTGCTTGGTCGTATAGCTGGCGATAATGCGCTTCCAAGCCTCGACGTTGCCATTGTGGAATAGCTCATTGGTTACGAGCACATTGTACATGGGCGTCATGCGAGCGCCCGGCTTTACCGCCTGGGCTGCGGCGACCGCGGCCTTGGGCGGCTCGACCTTGACGATTTCGGGAGCGGGCGCGGCGGCAACTGCGGCCTTCGCGCTGGCGGAGGGCCTTCCGCGCTTGGCTGCGACGGGAGCCTTAGGCGCCGCCTTAGCCTTTGCCTTGGATGCGGATGCGACCTCGGCCTGCTTCTCTTCTTTGGCGACTTTGTAAGCGCAATCGCCCTTGAGGAACTCGGGCTTAACCTTGGGCTTGCGGCCGGAGAAAAGGTCTACGAGGGCATTACAAGCGGCATCGAGGAGCTTAGCTTCCCCTTCCTTCGCAAAGCGCCCGGCGTAGGCGACGAGGAGCTCGGATCGGTTCAGACGGTCTATTTGGGCGATTCTCTTCTGATTTTTAGGATTGACGACCAAGGCTCCAAGGTCGGGATGGTGATAGATGACGACCAGATCGACACCGTTCCACTTGGCGGTTTCATCCGCGATAGCCGCGATATCGGTGGCCGTCCCGGTGAGGTTGGCCGATACGGAAGCGTAATGGTATTTCTGGCCGAGCACCATCGAGGCTACCGGCCGCACATCGTCCTTATCGAGGAGCTTTTCCTCGATAAGCTCGTCTACCACGTCCGCGAGATTTTCCTTTGCGGCGACGCGATCGACGATAGAGACGACTGTCTTGATATGACGGACGGAGGCATTAAAACCCTCTCGCTCGGCTAAACCCTCGAATTGACTTACGAGGCTCTTCATTGATTTGAACTCCTCCTACGAACGAAGGGCCGCCCAACCTTAATTGGTAGGACGGCCCCCGGGCGTAATTAAATATTATTGGCCAGCCGCAGCCCGCGCGAAACGAGCTGCGGTTCTGACCGCCCGAGATGCCGGGTTTAGCATAAATTAGAGCTGCCTAAGGCCGCCGTCCTCGTTCCTGCTAGGGCGACCGCGTTTGCCCGCGCTCTTAGCCGCGCTCTTAGCAGCGCTTTTACCCGCTGGGCGGCCGGCCTTCCTGCCGGAATCCACGACACCCTTGGGCTTGGGACCACGCTTCCCCGGCGCCTTGACGTTAACCGGCGACGGCGCGACGGATTCCGCTATCGCCGGAACAGAGTCGCTTGTATTAAGCATCGCAAGGTAATCGGTACCGGCGGAGCCGCCCTCATCGGGCATTCCCTCATTGGCCGAGAAGGACTGGGCGATGTCCTCGCGCACCGTAGAGCGGCGACGCGAGAAGGAGGCGAATGCCGCGTCCTGGAAGCCCTTGGAAACGCCGTGCAGGAACTCGTTGAGCACGTTGGCCATGCCGTCGAGGGTGGCTTTCTTCCTCTTGATGGAACAGATATCCACGTCAAGGAGAAGTCCGGGCTGGATATGGTAGGGGTTGATAATATAGTCGAAACGGTCAAATTCCTTACGAAGGAAGACGAGGCGCTCCTCCACGACTCGGCGCTGGATCGGGTACTGGTAAGAGTACATGCTCCTGAGCTTATCGCCCATGAGGATGATCCGGCTCTTAACTTTATCCTTCTCATAAATGTAAGTCCGGTTCATTTTCTCTACTTCGGTCTCGGCAGGCTTGACGAAGGAGATTTCGTCCCAAACCTTGGCGATATCCTCGTACACCGGCTCGCCGGTCTTGGACTTGATCCTCGAGCGGATCTTGCGGCGATAGATGCCGGCGAGATCGTCGAAGTCGCTGATGCGCTTGAGGAACTTGGAATCCTCGTACATCATCTCGAGGACGTCCCAGAGATGGGCCACTTCGGTCTCGAAACTCTTAGCCTGGACATCGTAGGCCTTGCGCTCCTCGATGAGCTGGGCGTTGTCATAATACTGGAGCCGAAGCTGGTAGCGCTCGTCGGGGAGGTGGGCGGTATCGGTGTCCTCGTACTCGCGCAGGATCAGCTCGCGCGCGTTCTTGAGGTTCTCTATGTACTGGTAGCCCATCTTGGATATGTCGAGGATCGAGGTGATCGAGTTGACCGCGGTGTTATAGCCGCGGTTGCGGATGTTCTCGATGTCAATGATCTTCTTCAGGTTCTCGCGGATGTTGAGCTGGTCGAAGGTGGTGGGGTCGATCTCGGCGCGGAGGTTGGAAATCCTCTCCATAAGCTCCTTGCCGATGATGCTGTAGCGCTTGGACTTGGGATTGTCGGCGTCGTCGTCGGTGTAGTCCCTGATCCGGTTCATCCTCTCGAAGATGATCTCGGTATCGGAGAGCTCCTCCTTGCCGGCGTCGATCAGCCTGTCCTTGAGCTTCTCGATCTCTTTGTCTATCTGATCGATGAGGTGCTTGGAGATCAAATCCTTGATCAGGTACTCGACCGTGACCTGGTAATGGAAGATCGGGGAGATCAGCTCGGAGTCGAGTATGTTGACCGAGAGCTTGACGTTAGTTACGGTCTTGGGTTTGTAGTTGTCGTCCTTAAAGGAACACTTGACGACCGAATAGGCGTTCTCGCCGCGGATAAAGGCGCCGACGTCGGTCTTCTGGCGCAGGAGGGAGTTAGTCAGGTTCTCCAGCTCGTTTACGCCGCGCTGGATGTGGCCTTGGAGGTGGCCGAACATGTTGACCATCGATTTCTCGACTTCGCCGGTGTTGAACTTGTCCGCGCCGCCGACCTGGTCCAGCAGCTCGCTGATTTCCTTCGGGGTATATCGGGCCAAGCCCTTCATCTCTTCTTTGTCGATGAAGTTTCGGACTTTCTTCACCATCTCGTCTTCGGTGGTGACCATGTAGCGGTTAAACATGTTCTGATAGTTCTGATTGAAGTAGTTGTAGAGTTTTTCCTTCAATCCGCCCATAATATCGACGCGATCGAGGACTTCCTTGGGAAGTCGCGCGTTTATGTGGTGGAGTACCTTGTTGGTCTCCTCCTCGAGCAGCTGGTTTACCTCCCGCTGCTGATCGCGGCCCTCTTGAGCAAGGGAGTTGCGTGAGCCGACGGCCGATGGTTTCTCGGGATGGAATACGTTAGGACTTTTGGGAAGATCTATCGCGCCCATATGATCTCCTTTACGCGAATACTGATTCTTAGGTTATAATATCGGGGTAAGGCCCGAATTGTAAAGTACGGCATAAAAAAAAGGATATGCGTTTTCGCTCTTATATCGTAGAATATAGAATATGGAGCCCGAAAATCCGGAAAACAATCCGAAGGGCTCCGCAGAAAGGTGGCAGTCGTGAATCGTTTCGAACGCCTCGCCCTCCTCGTTTGCATCGTAATCCTATCGTTTCAAGCGGCCGCCCAGTCGGGCTCGGGAACTCCTCCGCCGCCGCCCGCGACCAAAGAGCTCAGGTCGGGGTCACTCGACGTGATACTCCTCCTCGACAAGTCTCTTTCCATGGCTTCCTGTATAGAGGAAGCGAAATCCTACGCCGCGGCAAAGGTCCTGGGGCCGATACTCATCCCCGGCGACCGCCTTATCGTGGAGTTAGTCTATGGCAAGGTCGAGCGGCTGATCTCGCTGAGCATAGGCTCGGAAGAGGACAAAGCCAAGGCGATACGCGCCATACGCGCGGTCAGGGCAAACGGACGCTTCACGGATCTCGGGGCGGCCCTAGACGCGGCCAAGCGGGATCTGGACGAGCTCGGGCAATCCAATAGGCCCAAATACGTCCTTCTCATTACCGACGAGAGGCAGGAAGCGCCCAAGGGCAGTCCCTATCAGGCCTCAGACTTCAAACTCAAGCATCCCTCGCTCGAGTATATAAAACGCGTCGATCTCGGAAAATTCCGCGCTATTACGGTTGGGCTCCAAGTGGGGGCTAAAGTCGAAAAGACCACGCCCGCGGTCATGGAACTCCTGATGGACCCCCCCGTCAGGGCGGGAGCCCTCCAAGGAGAAGTCGGGGTGGCCGATGCAGCGGGCTCGGGGCGAGCGGGGGCCGGCTCTGGCGGCTCCACCGCCTCGGAACGAGCCCTGCCTTCCTGGCTCCTGTATGGCGCGGCAGCCCTATTTGTCGTCGCGCTTGCAGGCTTGGCGATAGTACTAGCAGTATCTACGAAGAAGAAAAAAGAAAAAAAGGCCGATTCAAAGGCGGGATGACGATGACCCTCGACGGCATGGCGGAGTACATCAAGGAGCACGATAAGTACGTCATCCTTTCCCATGACGGCCCCGATGCCGATGGGCTCGGAGCCGCCTATGCCTTAGCCCAAACCCTAGAGGACCTCAGCAAGAGCGCGGTCGCGGTCGTATCGGACAAGGTCCCGGCGAAATTCCGCTTTATCGACCGGCGGGGCCTCTTTAAGTCCCTCGCCGGGGGAGGCGACTTGCCCTTCCCCGCCGCCGAGGCCACAGCGATTGTCATCGACACGCACGACATAGGCTACCTCGGCGAAAGGGCAGCCGATCTTGTCGCGGCCGCCAAGCGAATTCTCATAATCGACCACCATGAGCCCAAGGCCGGATCGGGCGCGTTCGATCTCCTCGATCCTACGGCCTCGTCGAGCTGCGAACTCGTCTACCTTATCGCGCAAAAACTCGGGGTAGAGCTGCCCATCGACGCCTCTGAGGCGATATTCGCGGGCATCGTCTACGATACCGGCTCCTTCTCCTACCCAAAAACGAGCGAGCGCACCTTCGCCTGCGCCCTGGACCTCGTGCAGCGAGGCGTCAAGCCCTACGAAGTGCACAACCGTATGTACGAGTCCTCTTCCGATGGAGTACTCATCCTGCAGAAGTCGGTTATCTCCAGCCTCGAGCTGTGCCTTGGGGGACGCGTTGCCCTGCAGTCCCTCGGCAAAGAGGATCTCGCCGCCTCGGGCGCCTCCTACGAGGACGCCGAGGACCTCGTCAACATACCCCTTCAGGATAGGCGGGTAGAGGTATCGGTCTTTTTCAAGGAAAACATGGAAGGCAAGCTCCGCTGCTCGCTTCGCTCCAAGGGCGGGGTCAACGTCGCGCGAATAGCCCAGGCTTTCGGCGGGGGCGGGCATAAAACGGCGGCGGGCTTTTCCTGCCGCTTTCCCCTTGTGCGCGTCAAGGACGATGTGCTACAAAGCATCGGCCTATCCATGACCGAGTAAGGCCATGCAGCGCCAATGAAACGAATAATTCAAGCGGTATTCCTCCTCGTGAGCGCCCTCGCGCTCGTCTTCGCCGTCTATTTCCTCATCCAGGGCCGCTCGGGCGCGGCGGCGGCGGCTAGGCCGATCGCGACGCGTCAGGTCTTGCCCGAGTCGAACGCGGCCTCGAGCGCGGCGGGAGCGGCCGCGGCCGAAGGACCGATCCCCGTCAACCATATACCCGCCCTCTCGAACGAAGTGATACTCAACGTCACCAGCTTCAACGTCGATCAGGAAGAGGGCGACGAGCAGATCCTGACGATACGCAAGACCGATAGGACGGATGGACGGCTGTCGATAGTAGTCGCCGATTACGTCGATCAGAAAAAGGCATGGATCAGGTCCTGGGAAGGCGATACCCTGAGCACGAAGCTCACGACTTTCTCGATTCAGGCCAAGGACCTCCTTGGCGACCACAACCTCGATATCGTCTGCACCGGCATGGACGATTCAGGCGAGCAGACTATCGCGGTCTTCCGCCGCAGCCCGAATGCGTCCGCATATACGGAGATACTCTCCCTCTCCGCGGATTCCATCGCGATAGGAGAGGCCGACCGCTCGGAAGGCTATCAGCTCGGGCAGACCAACGGGGAGAGCTGGCCTATCTTCGCCTTCAACCAGGACAAGGAATCGGCCAACCTTCTGGACCAGACTAAGGATAGGTACGCCTGGGACACTCGAAAGGGGCAGTACGCCAAGTCCGGCAGCGAGCGCATACCCGGCGCGCAGGTCGAGCGGGAGATCGTGTCCAAGGTCCTCACCGGCTCCGAGAAGGACTTCGAGAATTTCCTGCAGGGAGTCTGGTACGAATCGGGCAAGGGCCCCTTCGATCCTGGCACGAGGCTCATCGTCTTCGACAAGGCTTCGGGGAGCATCGCGTTCTACAGGCCCGAGGCGCAGGAAGTGTTTCGTTGGACCGAATCGCACGCGACGCACTACGGCCTTTACATCCGCAGCCAGAACGAGTCCGTCGAAGACTTGATACGCCTCATGGACATAGAGCTGACAGGCTCGGACCTCGTGTCGGTGCGCGTTTTCGAGGATCTTCAGATGAAAATGGACCCGGAGGACAGCTGGGACGGCAACTACCGCAAGATGCCCCAGGGCGCGCGCGACGCCGCAGCGGGCAAGCTCTCGGGCCTTTCCAGGCCCGCCCTCAGGCTGGAGGGCCCCTACCGCTCGCAGTCGGGCACGGAGCTTAGCTTCGCCCAGCCGCGCTATAGCCTCAAATCGACCGCCTCGCCCAATGAATCGGGCGGTTTTGAACTGTTTTCCCTCGGCGCTACCACGGTGCTGGAACTCGTAGCCATACAGCCTAATGGGCTTCCCGCGGCACGAAGGACCTACAAGGCCTCCTATACCGAGACGCGCAGCGGCAAGGACCTTGTCCGCCGCCTCGTCCTCTCCCCCGCTAAGTCGGCCATAGACGGCCTTGAGCTCCTCCAGGAAGATGACCTTGTCCTCGAGCAGCGTGTACAGGGCTAATCTATGATATAGGATTCATAGCCTGCGTCTTTTAAGGACTGCATGGCCTTTGCGATGTCCTTGCCGCCATCGACAAAAACCGTCCAGCGCTTTTCATCGGCCTTGCCGCGTCCCGCGGAGCGCAGCAGCATTTCTACCGAAGCCGAAAAACCTTTGGATGCGAGCTCATCCTTTAGCGCCCGTGCATTGTCCTCAAGGGAAAAGTAGCCGACCTGGAGGCGCCTACTCCGCCCCAGCGGAGCGCTCCCTGCGGCGGGGAGGGATGTCGGAACCTGCGCGCTCTTCGCCGGGGCAGCCGTCACGGAAGAATATCCGCCGAGGCCGCCGAGGTACCAGTGCGGCAGTGGAGGGGCCGAGACCGCGCCGGACGCGATCAAGGCCTCGAGGCTGCCCGGAAATTCGGCGGCTAGAGCCGCGGCGGCCTTGGCCTTTTCTTCCATGGTCGATGGATTGTCTTTCGTTGTCGATGACGCGTCATCGACGGCGCAAAGCCACAGGATAAAGCGCGCCTCGCGCCTGGGCTCGGCGGGAGCGGCGCCCTCCGCCACCGAGACGGCGGCGGAGCGGGCCTCCGAGAAGCGGCCCTGCAGCGCGAGGGCCCAGGCGACGACCAGCCGGGCAGAAGCGGACAGTGCGGCGTCATCGGTCCTCGAAACGAGGCCGGAGCTGAGGCCGAGCGCCTTCTCGGAATCGCCGGCGGCGAGGGCGCAGCGCGCGGCGCGGATGAGGAGGGCGCCAGCCTCGGGCGATTGCGCCGGCGCGAGGGCGGCCGCATCGGCGTAGCGCGAAGCGGCGTCGCCGAAAAGACCGAGGAGAAGGGCGAGGTCGCCGGCCTTGACGGCGAGGGGTCGTCGATTTTCGGGAGCGACCGACGCGAGGCTTTGAGTGATCAGGGCAAGGGCGTCTGAAGGAGGGAGGGCCGACGAGAAGGAATCGAGCATGGCCGCGTACTCGGGCGGGGATTGGGTCTTCTCGAGGCGCGAGCGCGCTTCCTGAAGGTCGAGGGGCGCGGAGACGGCGGGCGGGGGACCGAAGGGTTTCTTATCGGCCGCATCGGCGGAGAGGGGCAAGGCCGCGACTGCGAGGGCGTACAAGAGGGCCGCGCGCGCGGCTGGCCCTGAGTTGCGGCTCTTTGGCCTCTTCATGCCTCGAGCTCCTCGGCCCTGAAGGTAGCGCCCGAGAGGCTCGTCAATCGAACCCGGGCAAAACTCCCCACGCGCGACGCCGGGGCGGGGAAAACGACCATCTCGTCCCGCTGGGTGCGCGCCAGGAGCTCGGTCTTCTTGCGCCGCGATAGTCCCTCTATGAGCACTTCCTCGATGGAACCCACTCGGGATTCCATCAGGGACTTGGTTAAGCCCTTCTGGACTTCTATGACGCGCGATAGGCGATCGCCTTTGACTTTATCGGCTATCCTGCCTGACATCGAGGCCGCGGGCGTGCCCTCGCGGGGGTTGAAGTGGTACATATAGGAATAAGAGAAGCATACCTTCCTCATCAATCCCAGAGTGAGCTCGAGATCTTCCTCGGTCTCGCCGGGGAAGCCCACGAGGATATCGGTGGATAGGCTCAGGCCGGGGATCGCGGCTTTCATCCTATCCACGAGGCCGAGGTAGGACTCGCGAGTGTAGCGGCGGTTCATGGCCTTAAGAACGGCATCGGAGCCCGACTGGACGCAGAGGTGGACGTGCTTGCAATACAGCGGGTCTTCGGCCAGGACGCGAATGACCTCCCTGGAAAGATCTTTAGGGTGACTCGTGAGGAAGCGGATCCAGCGCAGGCCGCCCTTCCCTCTCTCCGCTAGGCGCGAGGATATGAGCCTGAGCAGTGACGGGAAATCGAGGTCGGAGGCATCCGGAGCGGAGCTCAGGGCTCCGTCCTCGGCCTTCCATTTATATGAATTGACATTCTGCCCGAGGAGGGTGATCTCCCGCACGCCCGAGTCTTCGAGGGCGCTGATCTCTGCGAGTATGGCGCTCGGCCTGCGCGACAGCTCGCGGCCCCGGATGTAGGGCACGATGCAGTACGTGCAGAAATTGTCGCAGCCGTGCATGATGGGCACGAAGGCGCGGAAGGATCCCGGCTCGTAGTATGAGGCCGCGAAGACAAAGGCGGGGCTCTCGTCGATATCCTCGATCGGCCTGCCTTGCTCCACCGCGTCGAGCACGAGACCGAATGCCTGCTTTTGAAAGGTGCCGACGACATAATCGACGGCCGGCTGCCTTTCCTTTATCTCCCGCTTCATGCGCTCGGCCATGCAGCCGGTGACCACGAGGGCGAGGGGCTTCGCCGTTCCGGCGGCCGCGGCGCTCCGCTCCCGCTTTATCGCCGCGTAGCGGTCGATGCGGCCCCAGGCGCGATTCTCCGCGGTGGCCCGCACCGAGCAGGTGTTTATCAGCACGAGGTCCACTTCGGCGCCCGGATGCGCCGAAGTCGAGCCGGGAATCGTCGTAGCGGGTTGCCAGCCGCGCTCGCGGAAGATCAGTTCCAAAGCGGATGACTCCGCCTTGTTCATCTGGCAGCCGTAGGTCTCGAGAAGATACGTCATTACGCGCGGCTGCGGAGCCCTTTTACGAACTTGTAGATGTTATAAGCGCCGTATCCGATAAGAGCGACGGCCCCCAACCCGAGAAGGCCGCGCGTAAAATGCGGCAGGAGTATGCCCGCGAGGCCGGCGGCGCCTGCGGCCATCATCAAGCTGCCCGAGGTCTTGTCGGTCCTTGTCTTGCCGAAGAGGCCGCTGATGCCGAAAAAAACCAAGGCTCCGCAGATCACCCAGCCGACAATGGGAATGCTGATGAGGGCGCTGACTCCGAGGAGTCCTAAGCCGCCGACCGCGGACATGACGCCCTTTGTGCCGCGCGCGCGCAGATCGCTGGAATCTACAGGATAATTATCGCTCATGATCAACCTCCGTTCGCCGCCTCGGGCTCGGCTTTGGCTCCCCGAGGGGCAAGCGAAGGCTCGATGGGTTCCGGGCGCGAGTATCGACCCAATAATACGGAATTTATAGGCTATGGTAAAGCGGAGGCGGCTAGTGCTTGAAGCACCTTTGTCCGGTAAACTTCATCGCGGCGCCGAATTCGTTGCAGGCTTCGATGGACTCGAAGTCGCGCATCGCGCCGCCGGGCTGGACTATGGCGGTCACACCCTCGCGCAGGCCGACCTCGATCCCGTCGCGGAAGGGGAAGAAGGCGTCGGAGACCATCACCGAGCCCCGAAGGCCCCCATTTAAGGCGGCGACCTCCTCGCGCACGGCCGCCTTGGCCGCCCCTTCGGCGGATTCGTTCCAGCCCTTGCCCGTTCTCTCCCAAAGCAGGCGGTCTTCGAGCTTTCGGTAGGCCTTGTCGCGCGCGATCTCGGCTACCCCGACTCGGTCCTGCTCGCCGGCGCCCACGCCGACCGTGACGCCGCTCTTGACGTAGATGACCGAATTGCTCGTGACGCCCGTCTCGACGCTCCAGCCGAAGAGTATGTCCTCCCACTCCGCCTCGCCTGGCTCGCGGGTCACGGCATACTCTTTCCCCTCGCGGACGCAGGCGGCGGGGAGAAAGTCCTCGCGCGAGGCGATGCGCGACACAAAGGAAGTCTGTACGACATATGCCCCGTCTATCATGGATTTGAAATCGAGGACCGGCTTGAGGGCCCAGGACTCGAGCCTCGCCATGGCGGGTATGCGCATGATGCGGAGGTTCTTGCGCGAGGCCAGGAGCTCGAGAGCCCCGGAAGCGTAATCGGGGGCGGCGACGACCTCGCAATAGGACGAGGAGATCTCGCGGGCGGTCTCGATGTCGAGCGTCCTATTGAGAACGACCGAGCCGCCGAAGGCCGCTACCCTGTCGGCCATATAGGCTTTGTGATACGCCTCGGCGGGGGTGGCGCCGTATGCCAGGCCCGAGGGGTTGTTGTGCTTCATGATGGCGCAGGCGGGCCTGGCAGAGAGATAGCGCAGTATGCCGAGGGCCGAGTCGACGTCGGTGAGGTTGGTCTTGCCCGGGTGCTTCCCGAACTGCAAAAGCTCGGCGGCGGACACGAGACCCTCGCCCGGCTCGAGAAGCAGAGCGCCGCCGAGGGCCAGATTGCCGCCTACGGGTTTGTAGAGGGCGGCCGCCTGGTCGGGGTTCTCGCCGTAGCGCAGGCCCTTGGCGATGCCCTCCAGCGTGTAGAGGACCTTATCGTAGACGAGAGCAGTCCTCGTACCATCGGAAGCGACGAAGGCTATCTCCATTCGGGAGGGAAAGGGATCGTCGATGATGGTCTTGTAGGCGTCGGAGAGTTTTTTAGCGGCCATGATCAGGACTCCAATCCGTAGGCCTTGGCGACGACGGCCGCATCGAGGCCGCCGAGAGTGGCCGATACCGCGGCGTCGAAGCCCGAGATCAGGCCGAAGGCCTCCGCGGCGAGGCGCCGACGCGTCTCGAGGCGAGTGCTTCCCTTGGTTTCGCGCAGTTCGTCGAGGAGGGCGCCGTATTGCGCGGGGCCGGAGACCGAGGCGACGCGGAGGTAGTTCTTCGCGGCCGCGCGCAGCATCGAGGGGCCGCCTATGTCGATGCGCTGCCGCAGCTCTTCGGGCGCCGAGCGCGGGTCGGCGGCGGCCTCGGCGAAGGGGTAGAGGTTGGCGATCACCATGTCGAAGGCGACGGAGCCCGTGCGCTCGAGATCGGCGGCGTGGGCGGCGTCGCCCGACTCGGCGAGGAGGCCGAGGTAAATCTTCCAGTCGAGGGTCTTCACGAGGCCACCCTTCATCTCGCCCTGTCCCGTGTAATCGCTCACCTTGACGAGATGGGCGCCGCGGCCCAGGGTTTCCGCCAAAGCGTCGAAGGTCCCGCCCGTCGAGTAGAAGCGAATGCCCGGACAGAATGCGGCGATGCCCCGGACAAAGTCCGCGAGACCGCTTTTATCGTAGGTCGAGACGAGGACATTGCGCGCAGCCACGAGGTCCCGAGCCCGCTTCACCGAGTTAAAGGCCATGTATCCTTCCTTTTACCGCTAGTCTTCGGCCTTGGATGTCACATAGGCGTAGGCCGAGTGATTGTGGATGCTCTCGAAGTTCTCGGCCTCGACCGAGAAGCTCGGAAATTTGCCGAGAGAGGCGACTTTCAGGTAGACCTCGCGGACGAGATCCTCGACAAAGCGGGGGTTGTCATAGGCCTTTTCGGTCACGAATTTTTCGTCCTCGCGCTTTAGCAAAGTATAGACCCCGCTCGAGGCCGACTCCTCGACTAGAGCCACGAGGTCCTCTATCCAGAAGAAGGGGCCAAGGGCGACAGTCAGCGTGACGACGCCGCGTTGGTTGTGCGCGCCATAGTCCGAGATAGCCTTGGAGCAGGGACAAACCGTCTGTACGGGCACCGACACGGAGACATCGTACTCGCTGCCCCCCTCCCACACCTTGCCCATATAGGCGCAGTCGTAGGCCATGACCGCGGACTGCCCCGAAACCGGGGCTTTCTTCTCGATGAAATAGGGGAAGCTGAGCTCGGCGTAAGCGGTGCGCGCTTCGAGGCTAGTGCGTATTTCCTCGAGCATGGCGAGGAAGCGGGGCATGGTCAGGTCGCTCCGGTAGGACTCGAAGACTTCTATGAAACGGCTCATGTGGGTGCCCTTGAAATCGTGCGGGAGGTCGGCGAAGAGGTTGACGGTAGCGGTAGTGTGCTGCTTGCCGCGGCTGCGATCGAGGAGGGTTATCGGATAGCGAGCGCCCTTGACGCCCACCTTTTGTATGGGGACTCGGCGCTCGTCCTTCATCGCCTGCACGTCTACCATGTTACCGCGCCGACTGTTCGGCGGCCGCGACCGTGTTGGCGAGGAGCATGGTCACAGTCATGGGCCCCACGCCGCCGGGCACGGGAGTGATCCATCCGGCCACCTGGGCGGCGCCTTCGTAGTCCACGTCGCCGACGAGGCGATAGCCGCGTTTGGCGGCCGCATCCTCGACCCTTGTCATGCCGACGTCGATTACGCAGGCTCCCGGCTGGATCATATCGCCCTTTATCAGGCCCGGCGAGCCCGCGCAGGCGACGAGGATATCGGCCTCGCGGCAGAGCGCGCCCAGGTCCTTGGTGCCCGTGTGGCAAAGCGTGACGGTAGCGTTGACCGAGCGCCGAATCAAGAGGTTCATGAGGGGCCTGCCCACGAGATTGGAGCGGCCGACCACCACCGCGCGGGCGCCCTTGGTTTCGACGCCGTTGCGCTTTAATAGCTCGAGGACGCCAGCGGGCGTGCAGGGCAGGTAGCAACGCTCCTCGAGGACGAGACGACCGACGTTTGTCGGCGTGAGCCCGTCCATGTCCTTGTCGGGATCGATGGAGGCGATGACCCTGCCCTCATCGATGCGCTTGGGAAGGGGTATTTGCACGAGGATGCCGTGGACGGCGGGATCGGCGTTGGCGGCTTTGATAAGCTCAATGAGATCAAGCTCGCTCGTATCGGCGGGAAGGCGAGCGCCCAGGCTCGCGATGCCCAGCTCGGCGCAAGAGCGTTCCTTGCCGCTTACGTAGGACAGGGAGGCGGGATCCTCGCCGACGAGAATGACCGCCAAGCCAGGAACGATTCCGCGCGCTTTTAGAGAGGCTATCCGGAAGGCCAGCTCCCGCCGTATGTCCTCGGCGGTTTTCTTGCCGTCTATGATGCGCGCTGTCATAATGCCCCCATGCCAGACTATACAATGAAGAGCGAAAGTAGCACCATACTAGCCGTACTATGCTAAGATAGTTCAGAAGCCCTTCGGCTTTAGGTCCTACAGGATGCGAATATGAACTTCCGAGCATTGCCGGTCCTTTCCATCCTCATCGCTATGTCTGCGCTCCCTCCTTTCGGGCGTCTCGCTGCGGTAGAACTCTTCGATGGCCGAGGCGGTTCCCTCGTCATCAAGGACTACCTTCTCCTGGAATCGCCGCGCGTGGAACGCAGCCACCTCGACCTCTCGTCGGCGACTCCGGGTGTCCAAAACTATTCGGGGGGCTACCTCCCCTCAAATATGCAGGTTTCGCCGAAAATGTACACCTTCAAGGCTGCCTTTCGCGTCGATCCCTCCCTAAAAGACCTTGATCTCTCCCTCTACATGGGCCTCGCCGAGTATCCCCTGCGCCTCTACTTAAACGGCGTCGAGATATTGTCGAAGGGCCGCTATATAGAGGGCCACTACAACTCGAGCCTCCGAACAGTCGATTCGATCTACCTGTCGCCGGACCTCCTGCACTTCGGGGCCCAAGAGAACAGCCTCGTGCTGGAGGCTTACCCGCTATACGAGAATTGGGGCCTCGACCGCATCTACATCGATCGCAGGTCGGTTGTCGATGCCGCCGTATTCCTGCGCAATTTCGTCGGGGTCAACGTGATCCAGGGGGCCTTCGTCCTGGCCTGCATCATCGGGCTGTATTTCGTCGCGCTCGTTTTTTTCGAGCGGCAAAAGTACGGCAAGTACATCGTGTTCAGCCTTATCTGCGCCTCGTTCTGTCTGGCCTACCTCAACGTGACCGTCCACAACGACGCGAACAACGAAGCCCAGCTGGAGGCCTTATCCAAGGGCGGCCTCGTGCTCATGTCGTCATTCTTGCTGGTATTCTGCTGCGAGTTCACCTCGGTCCTCAACAAGAAGCGGATATTCCCCCTCGCGTCGCTGAGCCTCGGCGTAGCCGCCGCGATCCTAGTGATGACAAGGCAATCGAAGGAGACGATCCTAGCCTTGTTCGGTTGGGTGATGAACTGCCTCATCGTCCCCCAGCTCATCGCTTCCATCGCGATCCTCGTCTACGCCTTCGTCAAGAATAAGAACCGCAGCGTCATGCCCCTCCTCTTCTCCTTCGTCATCGTCATCGCCACCGCCGCCCACGACGTCGTCTTCCTGGACAAGGCCATCCTGCCATACGCATGGGTCACGGCCTACGGCTACCTGGCGATGGTCGTCGCGATCTTCATTTTATTGGCTAAGGACCAGGGTCGTCTCCTCTACCTCAAAGAGCCCAAAGTCAAGCTCTCCCTCGACGCCAAGGGCCTGGCCGAGGCCGAGCGGCTCTACATCAGCTCGGTCATCGCGGGCAAAAGCGTCAAGGAAGTGGCCTTCGAGTTCGCGGTGAGCGAGTCGACGGTGCGCAACACCCTCTCCAGGGCCTATAAAAAGCTGGGAGTGACAAGCAAATCGGGCCTTGCCACGCTCGCGGAAAAGTACGAGATAGTCAAATGAGCCAATTTAAAAAGTCGGTTACTTTTGAAATTGGCTTTGCAGTTTCTCGCGCTTCTTGCTTTCTATTGGAAGCGCTACGAAATCTGCGCAAGGCTAAGGGAGCTTTTTCAAAAGTCATCCGACTTTCGAAAAAGCCTCAAATGAGCTATTTTAATAGAGAAGCGAAATAGGCGGCATAGGACCGGGCGCCACGCTCGAGGAGCTCAGGCGGCAGAATCAGGCCCACGGTAAAAAACGCCTCTTTCTCCATATCGAAGAAATAACCCGGATGCGACCAGAGGCCTTCCTCTCTTAAGAGGCCCAGGGCGAGCTCTTCTTCGTCTAGAAGCCGCGGCGACTCCACTATGGCCGTCCAGCCGCCCTCGCAGCGAAGTATTCGATGCGGGGAATCCGGAGGCTCGAGTATCGTACGCAGAGCCGTCAAATTGGCGGCCAAGCGTTCGCGGCAGGGCGTACTGAAAGAGCTCGCGCCGGCCAAGAGCTTCGGGAGAGCGTTCATGATCGGCGTTCCCGCCGAAAGATAGGCGTCCGCGAGGATCTCGAGCCTGCCGCAGGCCTCTTTAAGTTCGAGCCGGGGGCCTGAGGCGGCTATCCAGCCGAGCTTCATTTGGGGCAGAGCGAGCCTTTTCGAAAGACCGTCCAGGACAAAGCACAGAACGCCATCTTCCCCTATAAAGCTCGAACTCTGTCCCCCTTCTACGGGAAAACCGAAAAAAACCTCGTCCGCGATAAGGGCGCAGCCATAGCTAGAGCAAAGCTCCATCAGGGCTTTCCTCTCGTCGGCTTTTATATAGGAACCCGTCGGATTGTTCGGGTTGATAAGGACGAGAGCCCTGGCTTTGCCGGCATCCAGGGCCGCATGCACGGAATCGAGATCGACTCTCCAGCCTAGCGGGTGAGCGTAGTAGAGGCGGTAGGGCCTTGGCTCCACAGCTTCGAGTCCGGCCAGATAGTCGAACAAGGGGTAGCCCGGCTTGGGCACGAGGACGGCGTCGCCGGGATCGCAGAGGAGCTTAAAAAGCCAGCCGTAGGCTTCGGATGTCGATGCGCAGAGGAAAAGATCCTCAGGCCGAGGGGAAGAAGGACCGCCACGGGAGGCATAGTCGGCGGCAAGGGCCTCGCGGGCCCGGAGCAAGCCCTTCGGGGCGGGCTCGTAGCCATGATTCGCCGGATCGAGGAAGCAATCGAGACTGGGAAAGCCAAAACCGACGCGGGTCGGATTGCTTTCGGAAAAATCCAGGATCGGGAGACCTTTCGCGCGCATTTTCGCGCGAAGCGCCGCTAAGGCGTTGTCGGGGCCAGGCAAGCTTAGCCTGGATGAGAAGGGAATATCCACGAGACCACTATAGTCAAGGCTTCGCCTCGGGGACAATGCACAAGGCGCAGCCAGCCATATTGACTCTCAAAGCAAACTTCATTATTAATTGATCATTCAGTTATTATTTGGAGCAGCTATGGCAAGAGTCCGCGAAGCGGGTATGGAAGACAGGATCCTCGATTCCGCTTTTGCCGTATTCGGAGAACGTGGATTCCAAGCGACCACGCTCAAAGAAATCGCTCTGGGGGCGAGCATCTCGACGGGCTCGGTATACACCTACTTTCCCGATAAAGAATCCCTTTTCAAAGCGGCGGTAAATCGCGGATGGGCCGCGTTTATAGATGAACTAGAGACGATAAACCGGGGCAAGCTCAATCGCGACCAGAGGATCGCCGTCCTCCTAGACCGAGGCTTTTCCACCTTAGGGGCGGCGCTTCCCCTCATCAGGGGCATGTTTTTCGAGGCGAGCAAGCAAAATCTTGTCGCGCCCAACGTCGATCGACTCTGCGTGCAAATCGGGGAACTGCTCAAGCCTGACGAAGACCGCGCTGATGGGAGGGCTCTAAACGCCGATTGGGAGGCGCAAGCATCGCAACGCCTCCTTTTAACCAGAATCCTGATCCTCGGGGTGCTGAGCTCGGCCGCCCTCCTTCCGCCGCCCTCCCCCACGAGCGCCGTCGATGGCCTGAAAGAGGCTATCCGCGCTCTCCTGGCCGCCACAGGCGTAGCCCACAGCGCGGAAGCCGAGACCGCGCTTCTCGGAGAGGCAAAGTCATGAGGCGCCTGGCTCTCGCCCTCATTTTCGCGGCCGCAGCCATCGGCGCGCGAGCCCAGGATATCGCCGGCGGCATCGCTGGAGGCCTCGACATCGGCCGGGCCGAGGAGCTCGCGAGCAAGGCCTCCGACGAGGTCATGGCCAAAGAGGCCGAGGCCGAGGCCGCCCTGCGATCGGTGGATACGGCCCGAGCTGATTTTTTCCCCAAGCTCAGCGGCAGCGTATCGGGAGCCTATCTCGTAAACCCGCCTGTCGGGGTCACGGTCAAAAAAGGGCAATTGAACCAAACGACCAATCCGTTCACCGGAGCTACCATTTATACTCCCGACAAAGACCTCGCGATCGTCCCGGACGCGAAAAACAGCTACTTCAAGGGCAACCTCACCTTCACGCAGCCGCTCTACGCCTGGGGCAAGATCCACGCTGCCGTGGATCTCGCTTCGCTCGAGGCGAGGACCGCCGCCATCGGAAGCAGGGGCGCCTCTTTGGACGCCGTCCGCTCGGCGAACAGGGCCTATTACTCGGCCCTGCTCTCGCGGGAGAGCGCCGCCATCCTCAAGGAGCTTCGCGCGATGGCTGCCTCCATCCTGGAGGACAGGCAGTCGGCGTTGGACGAGGGCTTCGCCACGCGCGAGCAGTTGCTCTCATCGGAGGCGGATCTCGCAGCCCTCGACGCAAGGCTCGTCCAGGCCGGCGAGAGCGAGGCTAGCGCCCTGGAGGCCCTTGGCCTCCTCACCGGTCTGGACGGCTCGGCCATCGTTCTCGTCTCTCCTTTCAGGGACGCCCTGCCTCCCCTTTCCGAGGCGGCCTTGAAGGATGAGGCTCTCGCCTCGGCCCCCGACATCGACCTGGCGCGGGCCAAGCTTTCTCAGGCGAGTAAAAAGCTCGACTTAGAGCGCGGCTCCTCCCTCTTCCTTCCCGATCTTTCCCTCTTCGCGAGCTTCGATGTCTCGGGCCAGGATATACCCTTCTCGAGCGGCGCCTGGTGGCAGAACAACTGGGCTTGGGACCTGAGCCTGGGCCTCGCCGCGAAGGCGGATTTTTTTGACGGCGGCGCCTCCGCCGCCAGAAAGCGGGAGGCCGCGTCCAGCCTCGAGGCGGCGCGGATCGGCGCAGGGGCCGCGCAAAAGGCCGTCAGGCTGCAGGTCCGCCGCGCCATCGACGCGGCCCGCGGCGCCCAGGCCGAGCTCCTGGAAAAACAGGCGCGCGCGGCCTGGGCGGCCGAGGCCCTGCGCAACGAGCGCGCCAAGGCAGCCGACCAGGCCGCCTCGCGCGCCGAGCTCAACGGCCAGGGCATCGTCGAGGCGACGGCGCGGCTCGACCTTTTGTACGCGCGTTATGCGCTCGAGGAATCGATAGCCGACCTCGAGCGCGCGGCCGGGAAGGCGTTCGGCGCCGAAGGAGCGGCCCCATGAGCCTTACCGAACTGGCCGTCAAGCGGCCGACGGCCCTCGTCGCCATATTCGCCATCCTCATAGGCCTCGGGCTCATGGGCTACTTCAACCTCGGGGCCGACCTCTTCCCCTCCACCAATACGCCCTTCGTCGGCGTACACTCCCTCTACCCGGGCGCCGGGTCCAAGGAGATCGAGAAGGACCTCGTCAAGCCGATGGAGGACGCCGTCTCCAGCCTTCCGGGAATCAAAACCATCCGCTCGACCTCCGGAGAGGGCTACGGCCTCACGGTCCTGCAGTTCTCGATGGACACGGACCCGGACACGGCCGTGATGAACGTGCAGAAGGCCATAGACGCGATAGTCGACAAGCTCCCCGCAGACTCCACTCGTCCCATCGTGCGCAAGTACGATCTCGGAGCGAGGCCCATCCTCGTGCTCAGCCTCGGCGCGGGCCCCGCCTCCGGCGGCGCCGCCGCTCCGGCCTACGAAGAGCTCCGCGCCCGCGCCGAGTCGATCCAGAAGTCGATCGAGAACGTGAATGGCGTGGGCCAGGTCAGCCTTCTCGGCGCCCCGAAGCAGGAGCTCAGGATCGACCTGGACAGGACTGCTCTCGACTCCTACGGAATCTCGCTTCAGACCCTGATAGGCGTCCTCAAGGCGAGCAACCTCAATATGCCCGCCGGCCTGCTCCGGCTGGACGGGATCGTGAGGACGCTCCGAGTAGTCGGGGAGTTCGCCTCGGCCGACGAGCTGGGCGCCTTCCTCGTGCCCCTGCCGAGGGGAGGATCCGTGCCCCTGCGCGAGCTCGCGTCGATAGAGCTGGGATATCCCGACGACTGGGGCTCGATACGGATGAACGGCAAGAGCGCGATAGGTTTGGAGGTCGTAAAGGCGAGCGACGCCAACGTGGTCGAGGTGACGAACAAGATAAAGAAGGCCCTCGCCCTCCAGACCGCCTCGCTGCCGCCCGGGATGTCCTTGACCATCGCCTCCGACCAGACGACCTTCATCCAGTCATCCCTTTCCGAGACGATGCGCGATCTCCTTGCCGGCGTCGCGGTGACGGCCCTCGTCCTCCTCCTGTTTCTCAGGGAATGGCGCTCCTCCCTCATCGTCCTCGTCGCCATCCCCACCTCGCTGGTGTCCACCTTCTTCGTGATGTACATATTGCACTTCACGCTGAACATCGTCTCGACGATGGCCCTGGCCCTCTGCATCGGCATACTCGTCGATGATTCCATAGTCGTCCTCGAGAACATAGACCGCCACTTGAAGATGGGCCAGGAACCGATGCTGGCCGCGATAGAGGGCAGGCGGGAAATCGGGATGGCCGCGATCGCCATAACGCTCTGCGACGTCGTGGTCTTCGCGCCCGTAGCCTTCCTCGGCGATCTCGTCGGCCAGTTCTTCAGGCAGTTCGGCCTCACCGTGGTCTTCGCGACCCTCTTCTCCCTCTTCGTCTCCTTCACGATGACGCCGGCCCTCGCCTCGCGCCTCCTCGGCAGGGAAGGGAAGCGAAAGAAGGGGTCGAAGGAGGCCGTCAAGGACTCGCCTAAAGGAAAGGGCGAGGTTCCGGCCAAGTCCTTTTTCGACAGGCGGGTCAAGGTAGCCTATCGCGCGATGCTTGGGTGGGCCCTCGACCATCGCCGAACGGTGATCGCGCTGGTCGCCTTCCTTTTCGTCGGGAGCCTTGCCCTCATACCCCTCGGCGTCGTCGCGACGGAATTCTTGCCGCCCTTCGATCAGGGCAAGATGCTCGTGGACATCGCGCTGGACGGGGACGCCGACCTCGAGCGGACGGATGCGGCGGTCGCCGTCGTCGAGGCCCACCTTCTCGCGATGAGCGAGACCCTGAATGTGTTCAGCCAGATCGGGACGGACGCCGGACAGAACCGCGCCGAGCTCACGGTCAAGCTAAAGGACAAGAGAGAGAGGAAGAAAGGCCAAGCGGCCGTGGCGCGCGAGCTCAGGGCATGGGGCGCCGGTCTCCCCGGGATCGGTTTTTCGGTGACCGAGCAGTCGATAATCGAGCAGACCTCGGCGGACGGCAACAAGGCGCTGATAATCAACGTCCGCGGACCGGACCGCAGCGTGATCGCCGAGCTGGCGAGCGAGCTCGAATCCATCGTCAAGGCGACGCCGGGCGCCGTAGACATCGACAACTCCATGCGCTCGAGGCGAACCGAGCTTTCCGTCAGGCTCGATCGCGTGGCCTTGAGCCGATACGGCATCCTCGTGAGCGACGCGGCCCTGGCGCTCCGCACGGCCCTAGCCGGGACCAACGCGGGAATACTGAGGAGCGCCGGGGACGAGTACGACATCGTCGTCCGCTTCCAGCCGGGGCAGGTAAAGACTTTGACGGATATCGAGTCGATACGCGTCGCCAATCCTTCCGGGATGCGGATTTCCATCGCCCAGATCGCCGCCATCGGCCGAGACGACGCTCCGAGCCAGCTCACGAGGACGGACCGCACGAATGTCGCTACGATCATGGCGAACCTCCAGGGCAGGCCCCTCGGCGCGGTGACCGCGGATATCCAGCGCGCGTTGCGCGCCCGACCCGCTCCGAAGGGATACGCCTTCGACTTCAAGGGCGATGCCTCCATGATGAGCGATTCCTTCGGCTCCCTCTCCTGGGCCCTCGCCGCCTCATTGCTGCTCGTCTACCTCATTCTCCTCGTCCTCTACGATTCCTTCTTGACGCCCGCCATCCGCATGCTCTCCCTGCCGGCGGGCATCATCGGGGGCCTGTGCGCCCTGGCCCTGACGGGCAAGGCGATCAACATCATCTGCTTCATAGGAATAATCATGCTCGACGGCCTTGCCTCGAAGAACGGAACACTCCTCATCGACTACACGAACACGCTCATGAAGCGCGGCCTCGGACTGCGCGACGCTCTCGTCGAAGCCGGATCGACCAGGCTCAGGCCCATCATCATGACCTCGATGACGATGATCGTCGGCATGCTGCCCCTCGCGATCTCCTCCGGTTCGAGCTCCGAGATCAAGTCGGGCATGGCGATTCTACTCATAGGAGGCCTCGTGACCTCGACGATGATTTCCCCGATTCTCCTTCCCGTCGCCTATACGCTCATAGACGATGCCCGCCGCCGCGGAGCGGCGCGTAAAGCGGCGCGCGGCGCGGCAGGCGGCTATGCCTCGCCGGAGGCCCTCTCATGAAACGGATGCCCGCGGCTCTCGCAGCCGCTCTCGCCGTCGCCCTCGCCTTCTCGTCCTGCGCCCGGCGCGCCGAAACGGAGGCTCGCCCCCCGCGCCTCGTATCCACCGCGCCCGTCCTGCGCAAGGACTTCATCCTGTCGGCGGAGTACGCGGCGAGCATCGCGCCGGAGCGCGAGGTGAACATCACGCCCAAGGTGGGCGGCCGGGCGACGAAGGTCTATGTGGAAGTGGGCATGGCCGTGAGCGAGGGACAGGCTCTCTGCGCCCTCGACGCCTCGGACTACGATGCCCAGTACCGGCAGGCGAAGGCGGCCCTCGGCAGCGCCAAAGCCTCCCTCACGAGGACCAGCGACTCGGGACTCGAGCAGCAAAAGCTCCAGGCCAAATCCGCCGCGGACCAGGCCCAGGTAGCCTACGACGAGGCCAAGAGCGCCTACGACCGCACGAAGCGGCTCTACGACGGAGGCTCGATCGCGCGCCAACAGCTCGAGGACGTCGATGCGCGCTTCAAGGCCATGGGCATCCAGCGCGACGCCGCGGACAGCGCCCTCGCCCTCGTCGAGGACAAGGCCGGATCGCAGGCGAACGAGATAGCCTCGGGCCAGGTCGATCAAGCCAGCGCCCAAGCCGACCTCGCGAAGAGTCAGCTCGACGCGACGATCATCAGGTCGCCCATCGCGGGCAAGGTATCGTATCGGAACGTGGAGGCGGGGGAATTCGTCGGCAGCTCGACTTTGGCCTTCGTGGTCATAGACGAAAGCAGGGTCGTGGCGGAAGCCGGACTATCCGAGCGCGTCGTCGGAAGCGTTCGAAAAGGCATGGCTATGGACCTCGTCGTACCCGCCCTCGAGGCGATCTCGATCGGGGAGGGAGAGCTTTCCGGCAGGGTGGACTCGGTGAGCCCCGCCGCCGATCCGCGGAGCATGCTCTACGCGGTGAGGCTCCTCGTCCCCAACCCCGACGGCAGGCTGCGGGGCGGCATGCTCGCGCGGCTTCGCGTCCCCCTTCAGACGAAGCGCGGAGCCCTCCTCGTGCCCGAGCGGGCGACCTTTTCGGAAAACGGCGCGGACTATGTCCTAGTCGTCCGAGAGGGGAAATCCTTGAAGCGCCTGGTGAAATTAGGCGACAGCGACGGCACGAGCGTGGAAGCGCTCGAGGGACTCGCCGAGGGAGAGCTCGTCGTCACCGCCGGCCAGGAGTTCCTAGGCGACGGCGACCCGGTCGCGATAGCGCCGTGAGGCGAGCGGGGCATTCGTTGGCCCGGCTTCTCGAGGCCCAGGGAGGAGGAATCCGGAAGGATCCGGATTTTCCGAAACTGGCGGGGTTCTTGCGCGATTCATCGGCGCTCCAGCGGGTTCGGCTGAATCGAAGAGCCTATGTCCTGCTAAACGAGCCGCGCCTGAAAATCCGGTACTTGGCAAATTTCTACGCGACCTATCGCCTTCCCCAAAGCCCATTCTTCCCGCTCCTCCTGTCGATAAAATGGGCGCATCGCGAAAAGCTCTCTGTCGCACGGGAAGAGCGCGCGAAGCGCATAGACGAAATCATGGCGACCTACCCGCGCGACATCCTCGGCTTGATGCGATACCTGGCCGAGGCCGAGCGAAGCCGCCATCCCGACTGCCCCATATGGGAAAAGCGGCTTCGCCCACGGACGAAGAAAGGCGCCCGCGAGATGGCCGCCTTCGAACTGGCCGAGTGGCTTCCCCTCCTCGAGGGCTATATCGAAACGCTCAGGGCTAGCTATCGAAGGCTCGTTCTGGCGGATACGGATAGACTGTTCGCCTACGCGTTCTTGGAGTGCCTGCCCGATCCCGCGACCGGAAAGCTTCCGACTAAGGCCGCGGTCAAGGCTCAATTCCGGAAACTGAGCAAGACTCGGCATCCTGACCTGGGCGGGGACCCTCGGCGATTCCTTCTAATAAAGACGGCCCGCGACCTTCTCTTGGGACAAATAGGCGCGAAGCCCAGCGCTTGAATTTATGTCAGGAGCGTCAGGACCGCGAGGCCGAGAAAGGCGGCGGCGAGAGCGAGTTTGACCGCGCCCATCCGCTTTTGGAAGAGGACCGTTATCCGCTTGGAGCTCACCCCGAAATAGCTGGCCGCGAAGACGACGAGAAGCGGGGCGATGAAGCAGAGGTTGTATACGAGGAGGAGGCCGAGGGCATCGGTCCTTTTCTGCATTCGGGCGAGGTAGGCGAGAGTAGGCAGGTAGACCTGCCCCGTGCAGGCGAACTCGAAGATGGATACCAGAAAGCCGAGGACGAGGGATGATCCGGCGAGGGCGGCCGAACGGGCCCTCGTCCGTATCGAGGCGTGGATGCGGCCCTTGAGGGCGTTCGGCAGCTGGAGAAGCATCTCGGATGCCTTGCCCGCCCTAATCAGGAAATAGTCGTACACGCTGAGAGCGGCGAAGACCACGAGGGCGGCGAAGAGGGCCCAACGCAGAATGCTGGACACCAGGGCGACCCCGCTCGCGGCCCGGAGGGCGGCGAAAAGGCCCAAGCCCACCGCCAGATAGGTGAGGAAGACGCCCAGCGAAAATAGCGCGCCGATCGCGAGGACCTCGCGCCTTCCCTTCCCCGCGAGGGCGAGGGAGGCGAGGAGGAAAATAAGAGTCGTGAAGGCGCAGGGATTGATGCCATCGACGAGGCCCGCCGCCATCACGGGAAGGACGGCGAGACGCACCGCGCTCGCATCCTGAGTTTTAGCCGCGCTTTGCGCTTGCGGCGCGGCCGCGCTCTTCGTCCAGGGCACCGCCAATGCGAGAGAGCCGCCCGCGGCGCGGGTGGCGAGGAGGAGAGGCAGGCGCGCGCGTATCTCATCGTCTCCCTGGAGAAGAATTCCCTCCGCTCGGAGAGCCGGTATCGCCTTGACCGTATCGCCGACGGAGGAGGCGAAGGCCGCGAGCTCTTCGTATGCCGCCGAGTCCAGAAGGTCGCGCCGGGCGAGCTTCACGCCAAGGCCGTAGCGCGCCTCGAGCTTCGGCATTTCGACGGCGAGGAACTCCTCGCAGGAACGGCAGCCGGGCGTGTAATAGTACTGCAGCTCGATCGAAGCCTTAGTCTCGCGAGAGGATAGGGCCGCCGTCGGCGCAAGGGCGCCGAAGGAGCCGCTCGCGGGCCGATCCACGCGCACGACGCCGCTCAGAAGATAATAAAGAGGCTTGGCGCCCGCGGCGTCGGCCTTTACGATGTAACCGCGCTCGGTGATGCCGGAATCGTCCTTCGAATCGAAGGCCAGGGCGAACGATGCGGAGGCGCCGGGCGCGAGCCTCGCCGACGCCGGAGAGACGGTCAGGCAGGTGCAGGTGGGCACGAAGGCGATCTCAAGCGAAGCAGTCCCGCGATTATACGCGACAACTTTCGTCCCCGCGATATCGCCCTGCTCGATCATGCCGTACTTCCATTCGGAGGGGGAGAATTCTATGCGTAGAGGCGCTTGCGCGAAAATGCAGGCACTAAGGGCGACAAACAAGGCGATTAAGGATAGGCGGCGTGCTTTCACGTCCTCACTTTATATGCTGAGCGGCAGTTCTGGATAGATGTACGGGTATCTGTGTCGATCGCCGCTTGACAAGGAATATCATCGATGGTAACCCTTTTGCAATGTTTCGTAAATTTATCACCCTACGGGTAATGATTCCGGTTATTTTGTGCCTCCAAATCGTGCCTCTCGCTATTTTCCCTCTCAATACCTTTAGGCTCACGACCCAAGAATGGTGGCTCCCTGCCTTTCTTGCTTTGCTATCCGTGATTTCTCTCATACAGATTCTCATCCGACACGAGCTAGCGGCATGGCCTTGGTACCTCCTCTCCTTCTCCCAGGGCCTTAATATCATCAGCCGCATAATGATGTTGTTTCCCCACGCGACGCGCAGCGGCGAGGGCGGCGCTCAGGTGACCAACGGCGGCTATCTCATCATCGCTTTCGCCGCCATGCTTTTCTCGGCCTTCGAGATCTGGTACGGCGAGCTGCCCGAAGTTCGCCAGAAGCTCGCCGCCAGAAGCCTCTTAAAAGGATAAGGATCGATCGCGCGCTATTTCGCTCCTTGTTACTGCCGCGTAGGAAAATCATGGGTATGATGGCCTAGGCGTACTTGACAGGTTTAATAGGTAAAGCCTATTTTTTTTAATCGGTTTTAAGGAGGAAGATATGAAACGTGTTCTCACTATCTCTCTCGTCCTGGTCCTGGCCGTAGTAGCGGCAGGCGCCGCAGATCTCAAGGTCGCCATATTGGCTCCCTTGTCCGGCGCAGTCCCTTCGTTCGGCCTCTCGACCAAAGAAGGCGCCCTGCTCGCCATCGACGAGTGGAACGCCAAGGGCGGCGTGCTCGGGATGAAGGTCGTCCCCATCGTCGAGGACAGCCAGTGCGATGCCGCGGCCGCCACGAACGCCGCGAACAAGGTCATCAACCAAGACGGCGTGAAGTTCATCATCGGCGAGGTTTGCTCCTCGGCTTCGATCCCCGTCTCCGAGATCGCGGGTCCCGCCAAGGTCATCGAGATCAGCCCGACCTCCACGAACCCCAACGTCACCGTGGATAAGAACGGCAAGACCAAGGACTTCATCTTCCGCGCCTGCTACATCGATCCCTTCCAGGGCGGCATCCTCGCCCAGTTCTCCGCCACCAGGCTCAAGGCCAAGAAAGCCTTCATCATGTACGACCAGGGCAACGACTACACCATCGGCCTCGCGACCGCTTTCGAGGCTAAGTTCAAGGCCATGGGCGGCACTATCGTCGGCAAGGAGACCTATACCAAGACCGACACCGACTTCTCCGCCATCCTCGCCAAGATCAAGGACGCGAAGCCCCAAGTCGTCCTCCTCCCCGACTACTACAATATCGTCAACCTCGTGACCAAGCAGGCCAAGGAGAAAGGCATCACCGTCCCCTTCGTGGGCGGCGACGGCTGGGATTCCTCGGACCTGGACCTCGCGGCCTCCGACGGCTGCTTCTACACGAACCACTACTCCAAAGACGATCCCCGCCCCGAGGTTCAGAACTTCCTCAAAGCCTATGCGTCCGCCTATAAGGACGACTCGGGCAAGGGCAAGGTTCCGGACGCCCTCGCGGTACTCGCCTACGACGCGACCAACCTCCTCTTCGCCTCCATCAAGGCGGCGGGCAAGGCCGATACCACCGCGGTCAAGACGAGCCTCGAAAAGATCAGTTTCAACGCCGTCTCGGGCAAGATCACCTTCGATAAGCTCCACAACCCCGTCAAGGCCCTGACCATCCTCGCCATCAAGGGCGGGAAGGTCAACTTCGACTCCGTCGTCCAGCCTTAATCCAGTAGACGTATACGAGGAGAGGGCAAGCCTTGGGGTTACGCCTCAGGGCTTGTCCTCTCTCTTTGAAACGACCTTCGAGAGGTAGGGCCCATGCCAGCTAGCACCGATACAACGAAAGCCAAGATCGCCGTCAAGGGGCGGCGCGGCCCGCCCCTCGCCTGGGTGGGCTGGGCTTTCCTCATTCTTCTCGCCGCCGTAACCCTGTTCTACATCGGCAGCAAGGCATGGTCCAACCCTATCCTTTTCCTGCAGAACCTTTTGGACGGGCTAAAGCTCGGCTTCGTCTACGCCCTTATAGCCCTCGGCTACACGATGGTCTATGGCATCGTCAAGCTCATCAACTTCGCCCATGGCGACGTATTCATGGTGGGCGCCTTCACCAGTTTCTACGCGGTCAGCCGCTTCGGCCTCCACCAGTGGCCCCTGGCCGTCTTCCCCGGCATGAACCCCGGCCTCTCCATCGTCATCGGCTCGCTGACCGTCGTCCTCCTGTCCATGGGGGTCTGCGTCATCCTCGCCGTCACGATAGAGCGAGTCGCCTACAAGCCCCTGCGCGACGCCCCGCGCATCGCCGCCCTCATCACGGCGATCGGCGTCTCCTTCTTCCTCGAATTCTTCGGCGCCCTGCCCTTCGTATTCTCAGGGCGCTTTATCCCCTATAAGGCCCCCTTCCCCACGACGGCCTGGTATATCAAGGACGGGATACACCCCATCGTCTCAGGCACCGCCTCGCCCGACAACACGATCTCCTTCTCCAATATCTTCCTCATCATAGCGGCGGCCTCCATCCTCGTTCAAATACTCCTGCAGTTCATCGTCAAGCGCACGAAGATCGGCGTCGCCATGCGCGCCGCCTCCTACGATAAATCGACTGCGAGGCTCATGGGCATCAACGTCGATCAGATCATCTCCTTCACCTTCGCGATCGGCGCCGCCTTCGCGGGCCTAGGCGGCGTCCTCTACGCCATCGCCTACTCGTCGATCTGGACCCAGCTGGGCATCCTGCCCGGCCTCAAGGCCTTCGTGGCGGCAGTCCTCGGCGGGATCGGCAGCATTCCTGGCGCCTTCGTCGGCGCCCTCATCATGGGCCAGGCCGAGTCCATGACGATGAGCTACATCTCGACGCCCATGCGCGACGCCGTGGCATTCACCATCCTCATCATCGTCCTCCTCGTAAAACCGACCGGCCTGTTCGGCGAGCCCGCGCAGGAAAAGGCTTAAGGGGGCGATTCGATGGAACTCGGATACCTAGCCAGCACCATCGTCAAGATGGTAGCGCTGATAGCCTGGATTTACGGCCTCTTGTGGGGCCTCGGCCGGAAGAGGCTGTGGCAGAAGGCCGCTACCTTAGTCCTCGCCTTCGGCGTCATTCAAGCGGTCATACTCGCCCCCAAGATAGGCGACTTCGCCCTCTTCTCGGCCTTCGACCAGGGCCTGCTCTTCCAAGCCATAACGATGACGATGGTCGCCCTGGGCTTAAACCTGATCTACGGTTTCAACGGGCAGTTCAGCCTGGCGCAGTGGGGCTTCTACGGCATCGGCGCCTACTGCTCGGCCGACATCACCTACCGCTGGACCAACGGCGACGCGAGCGGCCTCATCGTCGTGGGCCTCGGCGTCATCCTCGGGGCTTTGGCCCTAATGGGCGTCGGCAAGCTGCTCAAGATCAAGCGCGGCGTGCCCGTCCTCTCGGCCTTTACCTTCTACCTCTTCGCGCTGGTGGCGGTGGGCTTCATCGCCGTGTGGCTTGGCCAGCTCCTCTCTCCGATCTGCGCGCCCCTCTTCGGCGCGCCCGACGCTCCCGGGGTCCTGGGTTCGCCCATCGCCCTGCAGGCGGTGTTCTTCCTCTCCGTGATCTTCGCCGGAGCCTTCGCCGCCGAGGTAAGCTTCCTCTTCGGCCTCCCGGTCTTAAGCCTCGGCTCGGATTACTTCGGCATCGCGACCTTGGGTTTCGCCATAGTCGTGAAGACCCTCCTCGTCAACTCCGACACGATACTCGGGTTCAAGGAGATGAAGGGCGGCCGGGGCATGCTCGGCATTCCCAAGCTCACCACCTGGGCCTGGGCCTTCATCTTCCTCGTCATCGTCATCGTCATCATCCGCAACTTCATACGGTCCAGCACGGGCCGAGCCACCCTCGCCGTAAGGGAGGACGAGATCGCCGCGCGGGCGATGGGCATAGACGTGGCGCAGAACAAACTCCTCGCCTTCGTGGTCGGCTCCTTCGTCGCCGGCATCGGCGGCGCCATCTACGCCCACTATATGGGCTTCCTCGCGCCGGCCAGCTTCGACTTCATCGCGGGCTTCAATCCGCTGATCATCGTCGTGTTCGGCGGCCTCGGCAGCATGACGGGCACGATCGCGGCGGCCTTCGGCTGGATATTCTTCCTCGAGGGCTTCCTGCGCATCCTCCTCGGCCAGCTAGGCACCGACGCGCCCTCCTGGCGCTTCGTCCTCTACCCCATCACCCTCCTGCTTCTCATGCTCGTCCGGCCCCAGGGCCTCCTCGGGACGGTAGAGTGGGGCTTCTTCAAGGCCGAGGGCCTGGGCGCCACCATCAAGGCGGCCGTCGGGATCAAGCCCAAGAAGGCGGGGGAATAACATGGCAGAGATCAAAAAGGGCGAGATCCTCCTCGCGATGCGCGATACCACCAAGGCCTTCGGGGGCCTCCTCGCCGTCAAGGACTTCAACCTGAACCTCCCCAAGGGATGCCTGCAGGGCCTCATAGGCCCCAACGGCGCCGGCAAGACCACCGCCTTCAACCTCATAACCGGGATCATCCCCCTCAGCTCCGGCTCCGTGGAGTTCAAGGGCGAGCGCATCGACGGCCTCGAGCCCTACGAGATCACCCGGCTGGGCATCGCCCGTACATTCCAGAACATCCGCCTATTTTCCAACCTGTCCGTGCTCGACAACGTGCGCATCGCCTACCATGCGCACGCCGGCTACTCCCTCGGCGACAGCCTCCTGCGCACGAAACGCTATACCCAGAGCGAGAAGGAGCTGACAGACAAGGCTCTCGACTTCCTCTCGATATTCAAGCTCGAGGGCATCGCGGGCGAGATCGCCAAGAACCTGCCCTACGGCCAGCAGCGCCGCGTCGAGATCGCGCGCGCCCTCGCCTGCGACCCCACCCTCCTCCTCCTCGACGAGCCCGCCGCGGGCATGAATCCCCGCGAGATCCAAGAGCTCATGGATCTCATACACTTCATCAAGGAACGCTTCGACCTCACGATCCTCCTCATCGAGCACCAGATGCGCGTCGTCATGGGCATCTGCGAGTACCTCACCGTGATGGACTTCGGCGAAGTGATCGCTCGGGGCACCCCCAGAGAGATACAGAACAATGAGACGGTCATAGAGGCCTATCTCGGTAAAGGAGCGGCGAAAAGTGCTGCGAGTTGAGAACCTCCATGTATTCTATGGCGCGATCCACGCGCTGCAGGGTGTTTCGTTCAACGTAGAGAAGGGCGAGATAGTCACCCTCATCGGCGCCAACGGCGCGGGCAAGTCGACGATCCTGCGCTCATTATCGGGCATCCTGCGGCCCCGCGAAGGCTCGATATCCTTCAACGGCCAGGAGATCACGACGACGCCGGCCGAGAAGATCGTGAAGATGGGCATGAGCCAGGTCCCCGAGGGGCGCCGCATCTTCGCCCCCCTCACGGTCAAAGAGAACATCATGATGGGGGCCTACACCCGGAGCGACCCGGCCGAGATACAGGGTACCCTCGAGCGCTGTTACAAGAGCTTCCCGCGCCTCAAAGAGCGCGAGGGCCAGTACGGCGGCACCCTCTCCGGCGGCGAGCAGCAGATGCTCGCGATGGCCCGGGCCCTCATGTCCCGCCCCAGCCTCCTCTTGCTGGACGAGCCCTCGATGGGCCTCTCGCCCATCCTCGTCGAGGAGATATTCAAGATCATCGTGGAGATCAACAAGCAAGGCACGAGCATCCTTCTTGTAGAGCAGAACGCCCAGATGGCCCTTTCGATCGCGAACCGGGCCTACGTCCTCGAGACGGGCAGCATCGTACTCGCGGGCGACGCCAAGGAAATCGCGAGCAACCCCGAGGTCAAGAAGGCCTACCTGGGAATTTAAAGGGGGGAGCACGGCCGCTGAAATAAACGGCTCTCCGCGACTGTTTCGGTACAAGACCGGCGAAGGAGCTCACATAATAGCCGCCGTTAGCGGGTCCTGTCGTTCGAAGCCCGCCGCCTTATTGTGTGATATTTGGGACAGGACATCGACCAATTCAGCCGTTTTGAGAATTGAGTGGGCGAAGGTAGGGCCATTCAATTCGTGGGCCGAGCGCATCATCTCTTGGGAAAACGCGGCCGTCGCATCTCGCACTAAAGTCACGTGATAGCCGAGTTCCATTGCGTAACGACCGGTCGATTCGATGCATGAGTTCGCGAGCAATCCGACAAGGACGACATGCGAAATCCCATGCTGCTTGAGTTGCATATCAAGATCGGTATTCGGGAATCCACTCTGGCCCCAGTGTTCATGCACGACGACATCATGTCCTTGCGGGGCAAACTCAGGATGCCATTCTCCGCCCCAGGAATCCTTAGCGAACAAATGTATTTCCTGAATCAACTGCTGTGTCGGATTTGGATGGCGCCAATCTTCGTAGTCGCCCGGCTGCCAACGCCTGTGAGGAACAATGAATACTTGAATGCCGATGGCCCGCACTACCGACATTATCTTGCGGAGATTGTCCATCAAGCCCACTTCATCGGCTACTCCTTTAATGCGCGGGAAAAGAATGCCCCCTTCCGAGAGGAAGTCATTGTAGGGATCGACAAGAAGAAGCGCCGTCGAATCTTTCTTGAAACCGATGATAGTATCGTCATTCACGTCTTTCTCCTCTCGGGTTGAAATTCTGCAAAGACCGGGACCCTTGCTTTTGCTTAAGCTTGCTTGTAGGATAGTATAGCTATGATTATCATAGTGTCTAGTACCTATGAAAAAGAAAGTGACAGAATCTGAAAGGGGCGGGTAGACCGATGGTAGAAAAGACTGTATGCCCAATAGCGAAATCTCAGCTTGTAGTCGGTGATCGATGGACGATGCTTATCCTACGCGAACTGTTCATGGGGAACTGTCGGTTTGAGGGGTTGCAGGCTCAGACGGAAGCTACCCCTCAAATGTTGGCCGCCCGGATAAAAAAGCTTGAAGCGGACGGCATGACCGAACGATTCCCCTATAACACGAGGCCCCTCAGGTACGAGTATAAATTAACCGCCAAAGGGCAGGCCTTTTTCCCGGTCGTGCTCGCGCTCCGAGCGTGGGGCGAGACCTGGTGTAAGCTGCCTGACGAGGGACTTGCTGTTCGATTGATCCATCTTCATTGCGGTCAAGACGCCGGACTTGGACCTACATGCCAATCATGCGGCGCGCCGCTCTACCAGAATGAGCTGATCCAAGAGTTAGGCTCAAAGTTCAAAAAAGAACGGGCCGCGCGGAATAAAGCTTTCCGGACTCGAACTGGATAGTACGCTCGCGATGAATTCCCGCCATCGTTCGACTTGCTAGGCTCAGGCCTTAACCCGGCAGCGGGTTGTAGCGCTCGCCGTAGTCGTAGGCGTCGGCGCCCTCTCGGCTCTTCATGAAGGCGACTACCTTATAAGTTAGCGGCGTAAAGGCCGCCTCGATGGAGCACTTAAAGATGTAGTTGGAAAGTATCATCGCGATGAGGACGGCCGAGGGGTAGCTCCCGGCGAAGGCTACCGTCACGAAGATGAGGGTATCGGCGAGCTCGCCGACCAGGGTGGAGCCGATCGTGCGCGTCCAGAGCCACCTGCCCTGCGTCAAGACCTTCATCCTCGAGAGCACGACGGAGTTGGAGTACTCGCCGGCGAAATACCCGAGCACGCTCGCCAGCGCGATGCGCGGGACGGTCGCGAGGAGGTCGTCGTACGCCTTCTGCAAATTCCAGCTAGGATCGGCCGGCAGCGCGCCGATGATCCAAATATTGAGGGACATGATGACGAGCATCGCGAGGCCGGTCCAAATCACCTTGCGCGACTCCTTGTAGCCATAGACCTCGGTGAGGAGGTCGCCGAAGATGTACGAGAGCGGAAAGAGCAGGGTGCCGCCGTCGAAGACGAAAGGCCCGAGCCTGACCATCTTGGCGGCCAGGATGTTGGATAGGATGAGGACGCCGACGAAGAGGCCGGTGATGATCGGCAATAGCCTGGTCCTGCTCTCCCTCATCCGAGGCTCTCCCGTACGGCCGCTTCGGCGGCCTCGGGGGCTTCGCCCCTCCTGCGCGCGTAATCGGCGAGCTGATCTTCCCCGATCCTGCCCACCGCGAAGTACTTCGCGTCGGGATGGCTGAAATAAAAGCCCGACACCGAGGCGGCGGGCAGCATCATGTAGCTCTCCGTAAGGGTCATATCTATCCTTTTCCTCGCCTCGAGGATCTCGAGTATGGCCGCCTTGTCCCTATGGTCGGGGCAGGCGGGATAGCCTGGGGCCGGCCTGATGCCGCGGTAATCGCCCTTGCGCAGCGCCTCCGGCGCGCTCGGATCGCCCGCTTCGTAGGCCCATATGCGCCGCCTAACTTCTTCGTGCAGCTTCTCGGCGAGGGCCTCGGCGAGGCGGTCGCAGAGTATCTTGGCCATTATCGCGCCGAAGTCGTCGCCTTCGGCCTCGAATGCGCTCACGGCCGAGTCGAGGCCGATGCCCGCCGTGACGGCGAAGACACCTACCCAGTCTGGGGCTGGGGCCCAGTCCGGGACCGGGGCGCCATCGGGGAGCTCGGGCGCCAGGTAGTCCGCAAGGCAGAGCTGGGGGCTTCCGTCCTCTTTGACGCGCTGCTGGCGAAGGAAGGGGATGCGAAAACGCTCGCAGGCGCGCGACTCGTCGGCATAGAGGATCATGTCGTCGCCCCGCGAGGCGGCGGGCAGTATGGCGCAGAGGCCTGCGGCCGAGACGAGGCCCTCGGCCTCCAGCTTGGCGAGCATGGCTCGGCCCTCGCCCAGGAGCCTGCGCGCCTCGACGCCGAACTCGCTGTCGTCGAGTATGGCAGGATAGGGCTTCTTCATGGACCACTCGTAGAAGAAGAAGGTCCAGTCGATATAGGGGATGAGCTCGCCGATTCGAGGCCTGAGCTCTACTATCCCTTTTACGCGGGGCTCGGGCGGCGCGTAGAGGCGGTAATCGAAGCGCGGGGCGCGTCGCCTCGCCTCGAGGAGGGAGAGGCGCTGGGAAGCCTCGGCCTTTTCGCGGTGGGCGTCCCTCAGCCTCGCGTGGGACGCCGAAAGCTCGGCTGCGTAGGCCGCCTTGCCCGCGCTATCCAGAAGGCGTTCGAACACGCCCGGCGCGAGGGAGGCGTCGCGGACATTGACCACGGGGCCGGCGTACTCGGGGGCGATCTTGAGGGCTGTATGGGTGGGACTCGTGGCTGCCCCTCCGACGACCAAGGGAATGGACATGCCCCGCCTGCGCATCTCGCGCGCCACGCGCGTCATCTCCTCGAGGGAGGGAGTGATGAGGCCGGAGAGCCCGACCGCCGACGCGCCGACGCGCTCGGCCGCGTCGAGGATGTCCTCGCAGGGAGTCATCACGCCGAGATCGAGCATCTCGTAGCCGTTGCACTGCAGGACTACCGAGACGATGTTCTTCCCGATATCGTGGACGTCGCCCTTCACCGTGGCGATGACTATTTTGCCCCGCGTCGCGATCTCGCCCTTCCCGTCTTTCAAGTAGGGCAGGAGGACGGCGACGGCCGCCTTCATGACGCGGGCGCTCTTGACGACCTGGGGGAGGAACATCCTGCCATCGCCGAAGAGCTCGCCTACCTTGTTCATGCCCGCCATCAGCGGACCGGAGATGACCTCGATGGCGCCGCCCAAGGCCGATCGGGCCTCGTCGGCGTCGCTCGCCGCCCAATCCGAGACGCCGTTGACGAGGGCGTGGACGAGGCGCTCGGAGGCAGAGAGGCGCCGCCATTCCGGCTCGGCCCCCGAGGCATCCGCGCCCTCGCCGCTCAAGCCCGCGGCGGCTTCGAGGAGGCGCTCGGTCGCGTCGCTCCGGCGGTCGAGGAGGAGGTCCTCTATCCTCTCGCGCAGGCCAGGCTCGATCTCGTCGTAGACGCCTAGGGAAGCCGGATTGACTATCCCTAAGTCCATGCCGGCGGCCTTCGCGTGATAGAGGAAGACCGTGTGGATGGCTTCGCGCAGAGCGTCATTGCCGCGGAAAGAGAAAGACACGTTGGAGACGCCGCCCGAGACGAGGCAGCCGGGAAGCCGGATCTTGAGCCGCCTCGTCGCCTCGAAGAAATCCAGGGCATAGCGGCGGTGCTCATCGATGCCCGTGCCCACGGCGAATATGTTCGGGTCCAGGATGATGTCCTCGTCTACGTAGTGCGCTTTCTCTACAAGCAGGCGCCGCGCCCTCTCGAGGATGGAAAGCCGCCGTTCCAGGGTCGCCGCCTGGCCCTCCTCGTCGAAGGCCATCACGACGACGGCCGCGCCGTACTTGGCTATCTCGCGCGCCTTCTCCAGGAAGGGATCCTCCCCTTCCTTCAGGCTTATCGAATTGACGATGCACTTGCCCTGTACGCAGCGAAGGCCCGCGAGGATCGTTTCGAAGCTCGAGGAATCGATCATGACCGGCACGCGGGCCAAGGCGGGCTCTCCGGCGGCTATATTGAGGAATCTGCGCAGCTCCGAGCGCGTGTCGATGAGGGGATCGTCCATGTTGACATCGACCGCCTGGGCGCCGGCCTCCACCTGGTCCCTCGCGACTCGGACCGCCTCCTCGCGCTTTCCCTCCCGCACGAGTCGGGCGAATTTTTTGGAGCCCGAGACATTGGCCCTCTCGCCGACATTGACGAAAAGGCTTCCCCTTCCTATATCCAGGGCCTCCAGCCCGGAGAGGGAAGTCATGCGACGACGCTCGGGGACCCGACGGGGCGGGATGCCCTCGAGAGCGGCCGCGATGGCCGCGATGTGCTCCGGCCTCGACCCGCAGCAGCCTCCCGCGATGTTTATGCCGACCCCCCGAGCGAAGCGGGAGAACTCGGAGGAGAAGAGCTCGGGGCTCTCGCAATAGGCGCCCTCGGCGTCGGGCATGCCGGCGTTCGGGTATACGCAGAGATTGAAGGGCGAGATCGCCGCGATCTCCTCGGCTCTTCCGAGGATGGCCTCGATGCCCAAGGAGCAGTTGAAGCCCAGGGCGAAGGGATTCGCGTGGGCCACCGAGGCGAGAAAGGCCGCCGGCGTCTGCCCCGAGAGAGTCCGCCCCGCCCTGTCCACGATGGAGCCGGAGACTATGATCGGCCAACGTCTGCCTTTATCCTCGAAGAGAGAGAGCAAGGCATAGATGGCCGCCTTGGCGTTGAGAGTATCGATCATGGTCTCGACGAGGAGTATGTCGGCCCCGCCCTCGATGAGGGCCTCGGCGGCCTCTCGGTACGCCGCCGACAGATCCTCGAAGGCGATCGCCCTGCGCTCGGGGTCGGAGGCGTCGGGGGAGATGGACAGGGTCTTGTTGGTTGGCCCGAGGGAGCCGGCGACGTAGCGCCTGGTAGCGCCCGGGCGAGCCATGAACTCGTCGGCCGCCAGGCGGGCGAGCCGCGCCGATTCTCGCGCCATGTCGAAGGCGAAGTTCTCAGCCCCGTATTCGGCCTGGCTTATGCGGTTGGCGCCCAGGCTGTTCGTGGAGATGATGTCGGCCCCCGCCTCGAGGTAGGCGCGGTGCACGCTCAAGGGCGCCTCGGGACGGCTAAGGCATAGGGCTTCGCTGTTGCCCCTAAGCGATCGGCCGTGGTCGGCGAGAGGGCCGGAACGGTAGTCCTCTTCGCTTAGGCCCATGCCCTGCAGCATGACGCCCATGGATCCGTCGAGGATGAGTATGCGCTCCCTCGCGGCGGCTTCGAGGGCGACGAAGGCTTCGGTCTTTTCCATGGCGGGAGTATATAGAAGCCGGGCGGAAGTGAAAAGCGCGGCTAGGGCCCGAGGGCCGCGGAAAAACTAGTCTTCCCCGGTCTTGAGTTTGTCGATCTCGTCGCGGATGATCGCGGCCTGCTCGAACTCGAGGCGCTTGGCGTGCTCGAGCATCTGGCCTTCCAGGGCGCGAAGCAGGGCCTTCTTCTGGTCGGGCACGAGGAGGTTGTGCGATTTTTTGAGTAGCTCTATCTCGGTGGCCGCCGTATCGATCCTCTCCTCGCGGTGGCGCTCGAGTATGTCCTCTATCGCCTTGTGTATGGATATGGGCGTGATGCCGTGGTCCTCGTTGTACTTGACCTGGATGGCGCGGCGGAGATTGGTTTCGTCTATCGCGATGCGCATCGCGTCGCTCATCTTGTCCGCGTACATGACCACCGAGCCGGCCGCGTTGCGCGCCGCCCGCCCGATTATCTGGATAAGGCTCGTCGCCGAGCGCAGGAAGCCGATCTTGTCGGCGTCGAGGATGGCGATGAAGGACACTTCGGGGAGGTCGATGCCCTCGCGCAGGAGGTTGATGCCGACGAGGACATCGTACTCGCCCATGCGCAAAGCTTTGAGTATCTCGACCCGCTCGATAGTCTCGACCTCGGAGTGGATGTAGCGCACCTTGAGCCCCAGGCCCGAGAGATACTCGGTGAGCTCCTCGGCCATGCGCTTGGTAAGGGTGAGGATGAGGCTCCTTTCCTTCGCCGCGTTCCGCCTGCGGATCTCGGCGTAGATGTCCTCCATCTGTCCTTCCGAAGGGCGGACCTCGATCTCCGGATCGACGAGGCCGGTGGGGCGGATCATCTGCAGGGCAACGCGCTTGGACTTGCCGAGCTCCTCTTCCCGGGGCGTGGCCGAGACGCAGATGACCTCGTCGAGCATCCCTAGGAACTCCTCGTACTTGAGGGGACGGTTGTCGCGGGCGCTGGGGAGGCGGAAACCGTAATCCACCAAGGTGGTCTTGCGGCTGCGGTCCCCCGCGTACATCGCGCCGACCTGGGAGAGGGTGACATGCGACTCGTCGATGAAGGTGACGAACTCCTTGGGAAAGTAGTCGATGAGGACGCCGGGCCTCTCGCCCGCCGCCCTGCCGGCGAGAGGGGCCGAGTAGTTCTCTATCCCCGAGCAGTAGCCCATCTCCTGGAGCATCTCGAGGTCGTACTCGGTGCGGCTCTTGAGGCGTTGGGCTTCGACTAGCTTGTTCGCGGCCAACAGCGTCTCGTAGCGCGCATCGAGCTCGGCGCGGATGAGGGCGACCGCGCCCTTCACCTTGTCCTCGGGCATCACGAAGTGCTTGGCCGGGTAGACTACCGCCTCGTCGAGCTCGCTTCCGAATGCCCCGGATATCGTGTCGAACTTGCGGATGCGAACCACCGTGTCGTACTCTAGCTCGATGCGATAGGCTTCCTGAAGGTAGGCGGGATAGATTTCGAGGACGTCGCCCCGGACACGGAAGCGGCCCCGCTCCAGCACCGCGTCGTTGCGCTCGTACTGCAGAGAGACTAGCCTGCGCTTCACTTCCTCGAGGTCTATCTCGGAGCCGCGGTCGATATAGAGGCGCATCTCCTTGTAGAGATCGGGCGAGCCCAGGCCGTAGATGCAGGAGACCGTCGCGACGATGATCACGTCCCGCCTCTCCATGAGGGCGGCCGTCGCCGAGAGCCGCATCCGGTCGATCTCCTCGTTGATGTTCGAGTCCTTCTCTATGTAGAGGTCCTTGGAGGGGACGTAGGCCTCGGGCTGATAGTAATCGTAATAAGAGACGAAATACTCGACCGCGTTGTCCGGAAAGAAGGTCTTGAACTCGCGGTAGAGCTGGGCCGAGAGGGTCTTGTTGTGCGAGATGACGAGGGCCGGGCGCTGCACGGCTTCGATCACCTTGGCCATCGTGTAGGTCTTGCCCGAGCCGGTGACGCCTTTCAGGGTCTGCCACTTGAGGCCTTCCTTGACGCCGCTCGCTAAAAGCTCGATGGCCTGGGCCTGGTCGCCCGCAGGCTCGTAGGGAGCCTCTACGCGGAAGGGTCGCACAATTGGCCTCCTCGAAAACTGTCGCGGCCGCGATTTTACGATGATTCGGAGAAGGAATCAACAGATGCATATGTTTTGACAACGGGGCCCATCATACAGAATTATTTTCCTTTTCCCTGTACCACTAAAGAACGTTTTCTACGGGGAACTCTGGGAATGCATGTTTAACCCGCATTATTGTTTTAAGCGTTGGATTCGCTCGATGTTCAAGCCGTTGATAGCTATAGAGGCTATCAATTCCTAGTTTTTTTGCCGCCATTTTCTGGGTCATGCCCTGGGACAAGCGTGTCTGCCGCAAGAGCATCGCAAATGCAATCTGAGGATTCACCTCGGCCGTAAAAGCATTTTTTTTATTCTCATATGCTTTATTCGGCAGGGGGAACTGAACTTTGGAATCCTCAGGTTCATCGAGGTAAAGATTCAATGCTTCCTCTGCGTTTGCCTGAACTTCGGCTAGCGACGTTCCCTGGGTGAGGCATCCGCCAAGTTCGAGGCATTCAGCCCAATAAAGAGGATCCTCTCTGTATAGCTTAAAGTGGTATTTCATGCGCTCCCCTCCGTTACTCGAGGCTGCCACCTTTCTTTGTGTGACGCCCAGCCTAAAGATAGAGAACTATGACCGCTTTGCCGCTCATGGGCATACGCTTCTCCTTAGGAGGCACCTTAGTGGGTCATATGAATACTACCAACTATAGTTGGTAAAAACAAGGCCGAGATTAGGCGCGCTGTCTTAGTGTACCTAAGACAGCTTGGGTGACATCCGCACCTATCCCAGTTCCAGGTCCGCATTGGTCAGGCTCTCGTGAACGCAGTACCGCAGGGTCGTCGCCGGATCCGCGTGCCCCAAGTACCGGCTCGTCCACTCCCGCCGTAAAGGTTTCCCGCCGCTCGTCTTGAAGAGGTAGGTCTCCCTTTCCCCATGATCCGCTCGAGGCTGGTGGCAATTTCGAGCTGCCTGAGTTTCCGCCTCGCTAGGAAATCCAACCATGGGACAGATGTGGTTTTTTTGGCGTTACTCTTGACGCGGAGCACATACGACTCCGCACTAAGGCGTCCTCCAGATGCTGGAGACCCATAAAAAATCACCGCCTCAATGCAAGCTTAGCTCCATCCCCTGCCTTCTAGCGGATAATATTTTCGTACCTCACTGTGCCCGACGAGATTTGCAAAAGTACGAAAATCCCTTTTTGTATGCTGAATCCGCCCGGCGACAATAGCGGGATGAACACCATGATCACTCGCGTAACGAAGTACCTCCGATGAGGTGATTTTCTGCTGAGTATCAAGAAGAAAATCCACGGGTAAAAGCATATGGGCAGCGAAGAGATCCGCTTCTAATTCCTGCTTAGAATCGCTGGCAGGAAGTTCAAGGTCATCAGCTATCCATGAGCGATCGCCCGTCAGATGGCCGAGCTTTAAATGGCCAAGTTCATGGAGAAGGACAAACCAGTAATTGTCGAGACGATCGTAACGAAGGGTCATGGCGATTATAGGCCGCTTGCCCTCGGTCATGAATATCGCCCCATCGAGATACGTATGAGCGAGATGAGGAAGGGCAAGCAAGGCGATGCCAGCCTTATTAAGGTATTCGTGCGCCTGCCTAGGACCATCATTTGTCACAGAGAGCGAAACCAATGTCTGGATGAACTTATCGGTGAGAGTCTCGGGATTGAAGTGTCCGCTCGTCGGGTGATCCGCCGCTTCGCGTAGGACTTGGAGGCTCCAACCAAGAAGGGCATAATTGTCCAGCTTGGCGTTTAGCCTCATCCCGTCGTTCTTCCGCAAAGCGGCCTGAGGAACCGCGGAAAACCCGCCAGCGCGTCCCACGAGCCACCTGATGGCTTCCTCGGCCTTCTCGGCAATTTTTACATCGCCAAGGTTTGAGCCCAAGAACGCGCCATTTTTCTCCATATCTTTTAGCGGGAACTTGGAGAAGTCCAGATCCGCCAAGGCTTTCGGCAAAGGAGCCTGAGCTTCCCTGATCAGTGATTCGGCCGGTATCCCAAGGTGCGCGTTAAGGGCGCGGATCATGGCTAAGGTCAGTTCACGCTTACCGGAAAAGACCTCAGAAACCCTCGAACGAGACCCAAGGCACGGAATCAAATCTTTCTGACTCAAGCCCGCTTGCTCCATCCTGAATTTGATCGCTTCGATCGGATCGGGAGGATCGATGCGATACTGCGCATTCTCATACTGTTCGATAAGGACAGATAGAAGCTCCATATCATCGTAGGAGCGTTCTGCCTCGGGGACCTTAAGCGCCTGTTCAAACCGCGCTAACGCGGCCCGATATTCAGTCTCGGTCTTTATGACCTTGAATGGGTTCATCGTTGTACTCCTGCGCGTTGATCTTGTCGTACTGCTTGTGGGTTCCCGCAAACTTTACGGAGATGACGCCGATCGGGTACACAACCTCGACCAAGAGGCGGTACTTGTTGCCGGCGATGTTGAAGACAACCCGGCTTCCCTTGAGGATGCTCGCGTTCCGGTACTGGGCCTTGATGTCTGGCGGGGTGATCCAGTTCGCGTGCGCGGCTTCCTGGTACCAGGATCGCAAAGCCTGTTCACTATCTGGATACCGCTTCCAGAATGCCTCAAGGGTGCTTCTCGCGATCACCCTCATTGCGATAAACTTACCACGTTCCCATTCTATTGTCAATATTATGGTTCCCATGATGGGAACCATCTCGTAAGTCTCGCACTGGTTATTCTATTTTTGACAGATCTTACTTCACGCCCTAAACACCTTCATCACCTCATCCCCCAGGTGGTTGATGACCTTGACCGCGATCCTCCCCGATTTTGGCTTCTCGAAGGGCCTGGACGTATCGCTATTGAGCGTAGCCCAGGCGTCGGCGTTGATCTCCGCCTTGAGGCTGGTCTTTAGGGCGCTGTAGGGGTCGCCTGCTCCCAAGAAGTATGCCTGGCGGACGAAGAAGCTTTCCTCGTTGTATTCCGAGTCTATGAACCAGCAGGCGATGCCCTCGCTTCCATCGGATCGGACTTCCCCGGTGTTCGGGTGGAAGACGTCCACACCATTGACTTTAACCTTGATCATGCCGCTATCGGCGGGAAGGATATCGATGTCCGGCTCGCCGAAGATGACGAAGATGTTGCCCTTGCCGTTGTTGCGAAGGTCGTCGGCCATGTGGAGGTCGGCGTTCATGCGGGCCTTCAGTATGGGGATGTGGCCGAGCTTGGCGAACTCCGAGGAGTGGGCATCGTAGTTGAAAGCGCAGGCGATCAGTATATCGAAGCCGGCGTCTCCGCACTCCTTGGCCGCGGCTACGAGGTCCGGCTTGTTCACTGTCCCGAACTCGGGCCCGATGAGGATACCGGCGCGTTTCTCGGAGCTGCCCTCGGTATAGCGGCCTTCGGCGCAGATAAGCTCTCCCGGCCAGGGCGTTAGCGAGGTGAAGACTATCTTGTCGTCCTTGTGGGCCTGTTGTACGCCAGCCGTCTTGAGGTTCTCGAGGATCATCTGCGCGAAATCCAGCTCGGGACCGTAGCCCGGTTCGCTCTGGGCTACCCCGTCGATGAGCTCGTCGTTCTCGTCTACGCCGAGCACGCGGTGGGGCGAAAGGCTCTCTACGGTGAAGGGCCCCGCCACGCGGACCTTGCGCTTGTCGTCGCGCGGCAGCTTGACGATGCCGCACTCGATGGCGTCCATGAGCGAGAAGTCGCTCATCGTCCAGGGAAAGAGGGTCCCCTCGGCGTAGCCCGAGCCCGAAAGGAAAAAGGGCGTCGCCGAGAGATCCAGGACGCGGCAGAGGCCGATCTTGCGGTTAATAGTCTCGAGGCCGGATACCCACACGTGCGCAGCCGCGTTGTTCTCCTCGGCTTCTCTCTTTTCGTCGCTCGCGAGCTCTGCGTCGGGATCGCTCTTCTCGCGGTAACAGTGATGCGCCTCGTCGTTGATGACGAGGATGTTCTTGAGCCCCATGAGCTCGGGGATTACGCGTTGAAGCATCTGCCCCTCGGTCTCGAGGGTCTGGATCGGCGCGCCCCTTCCCTGGAGCAGCGAGCGGCCTCCCTTGGATAGATCCATGCGCTCGCGCAGCATGAAAGCGTGATAGTTCGTGATGACGATCTTCGCCTTCGCGATGTCGGCGAGCATGTCGTCTGGCACGAGCTCTCGGCTCGCATAGTAGCTGTCGGGGTCGTTGGGCTTTAGGACGCGGAGTCGATCGCGGATCGTTATTCCCGGAGAGACGACGAGAAAGCCGCGGGAATAGCGCTTGCTCGCAGGGCGCCTAAGCGCGTTGACCACCTGCCACGCGATGACCATGGCCATGACGGTCGTCTTGCCTGAGCCCGTCGCGAGCTTGAGCGCTACACGAGACAGCTCCAGGTTGGCGTCAGTATTAGCGTTGGCCAGGTATTCGAGGAAGATGTTACCCGTCTTGCCCAGGCTAGGCGCGACCTCGGTGAGCCATATCAGGGTTTCGACCGCCTCGATTTGGCAAAAGAAGGGACGCTTGCCGGAGAAGCGATGATGGCGCCAATGCTCAAGAAGGCGAGCCGTCTCCGGGGTCACATGCCAGTCGCTCTGATTCGGCAGTACCCTCCAGGCATCGACATGCCGACGGACCTCGTTGATGACGGCCGTAGGATCGTACTGCTGTGCTTCGGTAGAAAGCCCCTTGCCCTCGTCGAAGACCAGGCGCCCTTGATCCGGGGCGGCCTTTCTTTTCCTCGGCTTGGGGATAGGCGTTATAAACTCGGCCCTTCGACGCGATTCGATTATTCTCTGCGTGGGCTGGCCGTCGGGGTCGAACTCCCAATGGCGACGAGGGTATTCGTAGGGGGAGTTTAGGATCGGATGTTCGTAGAAAGGATCGGACATTTTTGCCTGCCAATATTCATAAACCATGGAATTATATCTTCATGGCTAGTATACCAGCTAAAGGTAACCGCCCAATAAACCCACCCTGCGCTTTTTTTGTTCGCGCGAAACAAAGGGCTGAGATTTAAACCTGGATTTCCCAAATGCATTGTAATTACTATGTTGAAAGCATGATATAATTCATTATCAGAAAAGAGATAAAGTGATTCTGAAGCGATGAAAAGCGGAGGATTCAGTGGGTGAAA
>Ga0182027_10000933_pt1 | contig 49306 bp, 37 predicted proteins | sample 712E1DmetaG_FD_121300 | JGI IMG/M metagenome (GOLD analysis project Ga0182027, IMG submission 121300) | Permafrost microbial communities from Stordalen Mire, Sweden - 712E1D metaG (Illumina Assembly) | ecosystem: Environmental > Terrestrial > Soil > Wetlands > Permafrost | place: Sweden...
AACCAGCGACAGAGGCTGGCCGATCGCCACGTCGATCGGGAACGGCTCCGCCGCCAGATTGTGCGCCAGGATGCCCGAGGACATGTCGACCCCGTCGGTTGAACTCTGGGGAATCACCCCCAGGCCCTGGTGCTGCACCGCAACGAACGTGTTGTGCTCAACCCGCAGCGGGCCGGTGATGTTGATCCCGTTCCACTGCACGTCGTGCACATAGTTGTCGTGCACGTAGAAATTCTTGGTGCCCGCATCCAGGTAGATGCCGGCTCCCCAGCGGCTGTGGTTGCCGAGGATTTCGTTGTAGGCGACTTCCGAGCCCTGCCCGTCCATGGACCAGGCCCCGACGTCGCCGTTATCCTCGAAGTCAATGGAGGTCGTGTCGACCAGGTTGCGCAGGAACCGCGAGGCGGGGCCCATGGTCAGACCGGTGCCGGACGTCCGGAGAATGGTGCAATTCTCGACCGTGGCCCGGACGCAAGACACGGTGTCAATGGCGGCGTTGTTGGTCCAGTTCCACCCGCCATCCTTGACCAAAATCTGGCGGACGGTGTTGTCACTGCCCTCCACATGGACGCTGCTGCGGCCCGCCAGGCGCACTGACCCGCCCTGCACAACATTGCCGGATCCCGAGACGTCGATGCCGCCCAAATACGGCGTCGGCCAGATCGTCCATCCGTCGAAAGTCCGGATCCACGTCGGCGCGACCAGGTTGCAGTCGTTCACCACGCAACCGGTGCAGTTCTGTAGGTTGAACCATCCGCCCCGCGCACCCAGGCCCATGACCGTGACGTGGGACTGGCCGCTCAGGCTCAAGACGGAATCCGCGGTGCCCGCTTCCACCCGGTTCGCCGGCGGCGCGCCGTCCGGGGTCCAGACATACAATTGCAGTCCCGCCGGATCCCACCACCACTCGCCCGGCGCATCCAGCAACTCAAGTTTCCCGAAAACATAGAACCGGTTGTTCCGCCGGGGCACCAACACCGAGGTCTGGTTGATGGGCGAAGCGAAAGTCAGTCGGCCGGTGGCATGGTCGTGGGCGGTGATCTGGCGGCTGTAACCGACCCAGGCCTCGCCCGCCATGAGCTGCACCCAGGCGCCGGTGAGGTCGACCGCCGGGAGGTTCGCATAGACCATGTCGTTGGTCGATCCGTCGTCGGTGAACGCGAACGTCTGCGCGGAAAGATCGTCCGGCAACGGCGCATTAGGCCAGCGCGCCTCGTTGAGCAGCCGCCCGTCGCAAAACACTTGGACCGGCTGGGTGGGCCATGGCGTCCGGTAGATTGAGCCCGTCTGAACGGTCCACGTTCCGGTCACCGGTCGGGATCCCACCAGGACGGCCGTCTCCCCCGGATAGTTCTGGATCAAGATCGGCGCAGCGGAGGTGCCGGACCGCGTGACAGTGACAGATTCATGGTAGTCGCCGGCGCGGAGGACGAGCACATCCCCGGGGTTGAGCTTGCCCGCACCGAATTGGACGGTAGCGAACGGCGCGACCTGGGTTCCGGCAGCCGCATCGCTGCCGGATGGCGACACGTAGTAGGTTGCAGCCAGCGCCGTCGGCGCAAATCGGACCAGGGCCAGAGCGGCCATCGACCAGAGGGATAATGTTTTCATGGAGAATGCGCTAGATCACAGGGAGGATTGCGGCGCCAACCCGCCCATTCATTCCGCTCGAAGGGCGATCATTGGATCGATCCGCGCCGCGCGGCGCGCCGGCAGCCAGCAGGCAAAACCGGCGACGGTGAACACGAAGAGTGCAACCGCTCCGAACACGGCGGGATCGTGGGGGCTCGTCGCGTAAAGCAAGACCTGCAGGATCCGGGCGATCAGCCACGACGCGCCGAGCCCGAACGCCACGCCCAGCGCCGTCCAACCGAGCCCACGGCGGAGCACGAGCCATTGCAGCCCGCCCGGCCTTGCCCCCAGGGCCATCCGCACGCCAAACTCCCGCTTCCGCTCCGCCACCAGGGCGCACAACACCGAGAAAAGTCCCATGCCGGCCAGGACCAGCGCGAAGGCGGAGATGACGCCCAGGGTGGCCGAGGCGCATTGCTCGAGGTGAATCGAGGTGGCGGCGCGCTCCTCCAGCGACATCACGTCGGAGATGACGAGATCCGGGTTCACCGCAAATGCGGCGCTGCGAACCGCCTCGGCCAGGCCTGCGACCGGTATATCCTTCAACTGAAACAACGCCGCTACCGATTGAACATCGTAGAGACTCCGCTGCCAGAATGGCACGTAGCATTGCGGACTCGGAGCGACGCGCTGACCCTCGTCGCGCACATCGGCGGCCACTCCGACGATCTCCCACGTCTCGCGCTCCTCCGCCCCGCGGCCATACACCGCATGCCACTGTCCCCGGGGGCCCATGTCCAGCCGGTGTCCCAGGGGGTCTTCTCCGGTGAAGAACTCCCGTGCCATCGTTTCATTGATGACCGCGACTCCCGGATCGCCACGCGCCATTCGGTCAAACCCCCGTCCCCGCAGCAGACGCACTCCCAGCGTGGCAAAATACTCCGGGGTCACGCGGTCGAACGTGCACCGGAGGCTGGCTGACGGCGGCCTGCCGTCGATCTGCACCGCGATCGCATCGTTGCGTCCGACCAGCGGAAGGCTGCTGGCAAGCGCGCAGCGTTCAACCCCTGGCATGCGGGCGAATTCCTCCTGCAGCCGGCCGGCGAACGCCAGATAGTTGTCCTTGGGAGGCGGATACGTGCAGACGGACGATGGCAGCTGCCCGATCACCGCGATCCGCCGCGACGGATCAAAGCCCACCCCGGCTTTCATCAGTTGCACCAGGGTCCGGCCGCACAGCGAGGCCCCCACCAACATGATCACGGCAAGCGCCGCCTGCGCCACCGCCGAGGCCGAGCGCCAGCGCCGGAACCGGAGGCCGTCGTCCAATGAGCCGTTGCGCGTGGCGAAGGCCCACTGCCCGGTTGCGCGCAGCGCGCGGAACGCCGGCACGATTGCCACCGCCACGGCTGCACCCAACGTCGCCGCGGCAGCCAGCAGCAACTCCGATCCGCCGCACACCTTGATCGGGCCCGCCGACACCCACCAATAGTCCATCGAACGCACCAGCAGGAAATCGAACCACCGCGTGAGCAGGCATGCCGCCACTCCTGCCGCCCCTACAAGCAACAGGTTTTCGACGACAAGGAGCTGGAACAGCCGTTGCCGGCAGCCGCCCAGGGCCGCACGCACGCCAAGTTCGGCCCGGCGGCCGGTGGTGCGCATGAGCACGAAATTGAAGGCATTCGCGCAAGCCATCGCGTAGAGGAAAGCGCCGGCCCCGATCAGGACTGCGAACACGCGATCACGATCCGATCGATACAAACCGCGCACCGGCACCACCCGCGGCACGACTCCCGAAACAATTGCGGCAGGGAGGTTGTCTGGCGGCGGGATCGTGGCGAGCTCCGCCTCGGCCTGCGACGATCCCACGCCCGGCTTCAGCCGGCCCACCGCCCACACCAGCGTCTGCCACCACGTGCCGCGCTCCAGCGCCGGTTCCGTCGAGGGAAGAAAAACATCCCAGGCCGGAAACCCGATGGGCGACTCGAACGATTCCGGCATGATTCCGACGATCCGGCACGCCCGGCCGCCGAGCCGGATTGTGCGACCGAGCACAGCCGGATCGCTGCCAAACTCCGCCACCCAGGCTCGGTGCGCCAGGACCCCGACCGCGCCGGCGTTGTCGGCAACATATTCCTCAGCGCCAAATGTTCGCCCCTGCGCGGCGGACACGCCAAGTGCGGCAAAAAACTCCGGTGTGACCCAGGCAGCCTTCACAGGCGACGGCCGCCCGTCAACGACGAGGTTCATCCGTTCCGGATGTTCGGCCGCCAGGTGGCTGAAAGCAGAGGCGTGGGCGTGGAGGCCGGCGAATTCCGCAGCAGTCATGGATGTTGGCTCGCTCATCCGCGTGTTGTATTCTTGAACCACGACCAACGCCGATGGATCGGTAAAGGGGAGCAACGGATGCAGCACCTGGAGGGCGACGCTGATAATGGCGGCGGCAGCGGCGATCCCTACGGCGAGCGGGAGAACCACGGCGATGACGAAGCCCGGCGATTTCGCCAGCGCCGCGCGGGCAAAGCCGGCGTCCCGTACAAGCTGTTCCAGCCAGACAAAGCCCCATTCATCGCGGCAGCTTTCCTTGAGCTGGTCCACACCGCCAAACTGCTGCCGGGCATCCCGGCCCGCCTCACCCGCCGCCAGTCCGGCGGCCCGGTTGGCCGCCTCCTGCATCGCGATATGTCCGCGGATCTCCTCGGCCAGCTCGGCCTCAAGCCGTCGCCGCTGGAACAGATCGCGCAACCTGAAACCGAATTTCTGGAAGGGACCAGTCATGGGTCCAGGATCTGCGCCATGACCGTCGTGAGGCGTTTCCAGCCCTCGCGTTCGGTCGCGAGCTGCCTCCGCCCTGCGCCGGTCAATTCATAGTATTTGGCACGACGGTTGTTCTCCGAGGGGCGCCATTCGGCCTCGATCCAGCCCTTCCGTTCCATGCGATGCAGTGCCGGGTATAGAGCTCCTTCCTCCACCTTCAGCGTTTCCCGCGACAGCAGGTGGATCCGCTGGGCGATGCCCCAGCCGTGTTGCGGCCCACCCTGCAGCACGCGCAAGATCAGCAGATCGAGCGTTCCTTGAAGCAGTTCGATGTTGGACATGGATGGTTCCCTAGTGCGTTTAGGGATATTGACCCTTTCCCCTAATTGCGCAAGGGGAAAAGCCGGTCCCGTCTTGATGCAAGGTGTCACCGGGGGTGGCCTTGAGCCGTTCGTATTCCCGCAGGTCAGACTGCAATGCCGCGGAGTGTTTTGGTCCCATGGGCGAAGAATGTAGCATTGCCGACAACAAGACGGTATGACTACCGCCCCATGGTCAACGCCCCGTTTTTGCCCGCCTTCCGCGCCCGGCCCGCCCTTGGATTTGCTTGAGTCCACGCTGGCCGGCACCGCGCGTGCCGCCGACCGGCTGGTCGGTCCCACCGCGTTCCTGCAGGGACGCACCGTCAACGCCGCCGCATGTGGGCGGAGCTACTTCGCATCCTCGCCGCCGATCTGGTCCCCGCGCGTCCCAACCGACGCGAGCCACGCGCGGTGAAACGACGACCCAAAGCATATGCCTGCTTAACCGCCCGCGCCATCAATACAAAGAAACCGCTCACAGAAATAGATGGAGACAAAAGACTTCCAACTAAGCGCCATTCACGTCTGAACCTTGGATACATCCGCCGGGACGTTCCGGGTTCCGTCTCTATCAGCCGTCAGGGCGCGTTCGGGCTTGGGGGCACGCATCCGCCCTATTGGACCCGGAATCCGCAGTCGTGGCTTTGCTCCCCGTAGCCGCGAGCGTGAGCGAGTGGATTTCGCCGAGGCTGAGGAATTCAGGCTCCACTCAGGCTACCGTTTCGTCGCTCGTAGCAGGAGCACCGGGACGGTGGCGTTATGGCGGACCTGCCGGGCGGTCGTTCCGAAAACCAGGTCGCCCCAAAAACCATGGCCGTGCGTGCTCATAGCCACAAGATCACAGCCTTTCTGCCCAATCCACTTCAGGATTTCCTTGCCCGGGTCGCCATAGGCCAGCTCCACCTCGGTTGCGATGCCCGCTGCCTGGAATTCCCCGCGGACCTTCTCCAGATAGGCCTGATCGTTCGTGACCTCGGGACTGACAGCCTCCGGGCCATATGTTCGCGCCGCCCAGCCGTCGGCGACGTGAAGGAGAACCACCCGGCTCCGCATGATTGCGGCCAACGCCTTGACATGCTCGATGATTGCGCGATCCGTCGGAGTCGCTTCGAGGGTTACGAGGATCTTGTCGTACATGGCGAACCCTATGCTTTTCAGCGCCCGACAATGACGGCCCACGCTTGCTTGAGCGCATCCGGCAGCGTGTAGAGGTCCATGGCGGTGATTAGGATGGCACTTCCCCAGCCGGTTATCAATAGTAACCAACCGTTTCGCCACCGCCCCATGCGTTTGCGGGAACTGGTGAACTGCAACAGCGGAAACATCGCGAACGGCAGCTCCAGGCACAGCACAACCTGGCTGAGGTTAACGAGATCGGTCACGCTGCCGCTGCCGCGGACGCTGATGATCAAGATCGCTGGAACAACGGCAAGCATCCGGGTGATCAGTCTCCGGATCCACGGGCGGATGCGCCAGTGCATGAATCCTTCCATCACGACCTGTCCGGCAATTGTGCCGGTAATTGTGCTGCTCTGCCCGCTAGCCAGAAGCGCCACAGCAAACAAGGTGCTGGCAACGGTCGTTCCCAGAAGCGGCGCCAGGGTCAGGTGCGCGACGCGGATCCAGTCGCTGTCGGGACTGAACTCCACCCTCTGGCCGCCTGCCACCGTGACGCCCGTCTTGCCGTAGAACACGATCGCCGCCAGCACCAAAATGGCCGCGTTGATGAAGAACGCGATGGTCAGCGCCATGGTCGTGTCAATCGTGTTGAACCGGATCGCCCGGCGCACGGACGGCTCGTCACGCTGCAACTGCCGCGTCTGCACCAACGCAGTGTGCAGGTAGAGATTGTGGGGCATGACGGTCGCCCCGATGATGCCGATCGCCACCACAAGCATGCCGGCCTGGGCAAAGTCGGGGCGCACCATCGCCTGTCCCATTTCCAGGAAATCGGGTCGGGTTTGCGCCAGCCCGAAGACTTCGAGGCCGTAACAGAGACCGATGGTCAACACGAAGACGGTAACCACTGCCTCGATCATCCGCATGCCAAAACCCTGCAGACCCAGCAGGAGCACCACGTCAAATGCCGTGATAATGATCGCCCACTTCATCGGGATTCCGAACAACATGTTGAGGGCCACCGCACTGCCGAGCGACTCCGCCAGGTCGGTCATTCCGATCGCGACCTCCATCGAAAGCCAGTTTGGCCAGCGCGTCCATCGCGGGTACCAATCACGGCAGCATTGGGCGAGATCTTTGCCCGTCGCCACGCCCAACCGCGACGCGATCACCTGCAGGAAGATCGCCATCAGACTGGCGAGGCCGACGACCGAGAGCAATCCGTACTTGAATTGCGCTCCGCCCTGCAGATCAGTGCCCCAGTTTCCCGGATCCATATAGCCGACGCTGATGAGGATGGCCGGTCCTACAAAAGCGCGCCAGTTCTGCCAGAAACCGCTGTTCGCAGCCGGCACCGCCACAGAACCGTGCATGCCCTCCAGCGACAGGGAGTCTCCCGTCGGCAAGTCCGCGCCATCCGCCCCCGGCTTCGCCTGTCCTGGCGGCCTGCCGGATATCGAATCTTTTTGCCTCGTCTCCAATTTGTAGCCATGGCTACAAGCGGTGTCCCGGGTTGTCAATAGGCTTCCCTTTTTCCGCCGGTTGCACCTAATTCCACTTGTGGCCCCACCCGCCAAGACCACTTCTGCCGCGCCCCGGACGAGCCTGCAGCGTACTCGCGAAGAACACGCACAGGAGACGGCCCAGGATTATGCGGAGTTGATTGCCGAACTGATCGACTCCACCGGCGAGGCTCGGGTGACAGACCTCGCGCACCGCCTTGGCGTCACCCACGTCACCGTCAACCGAACCATCCAGCGCCTGCAGCGCGACGGGATAGTGACCTCGCAGCCATACCGTTCGATCTTCCTGACCGCCGCCGGAGTGAAGCTGTCCAGGGAATTCCGGCACCGCCATGAGATTGTCGCCGGATTTCTTCGCTCGCTCGGCGTGCCCGAGGCAATCGCGCAAGCGGATGCCGAGGGGATGGAGCACCATGTGAGCAAAGAGACGCTGGCCGCCTTTCTCGATCACCTCAGGAAGTGCGATAGCGGCAAGGCGCCGTAACCGGATGCGTCCCTGGGCGCCTCGCCCGGTTGTCGGCGCTGCAGGCGGGGAAGCCGCCGCTGCTTTCGACAAGCATCCGGAGGCAAAGACCCTGCGGATATGCGGACGGCGCTAAGTTCGGTCTTGTCTCCCTGTTCCTCCGGCGGACAAGCTTTCATGCGATGTCGAGATCGTTCGCCCGGATCGTGCTGGTCGTAACCACGGTGTTTTTTGCCGCGTTTTTTGTGTGGCCGTTGGGCCAGATTCTCAAAGGCGGTTTTGTGGATGCAGACGGAAAACTCACGTTCGCCTTCCTCGGAGTGCTGCTCCGCAATCCGCTCTATCTTGGCGGCCTGAGGAACTCCTTTCTGCTTGCGGTCGCCACGACACTGCTGGCCCTCGTCCTTGCCTTGCCGCTGGCTGTCATCGCTGATCGCTACCGGTTTCCCGGCAAGACTCTGCTTACATCCCTGGTGCTTGTTCCCATCATCCTGCCGCCCTTTGTCGGCGCGATTGGAATCAAACAGATCTTCGGACAATACGGTGCGTTCAACGCCCTGCTCATCGCGCTCGGCGCCCGGCCGCACGGCTGGACATTCGACTGGTTTGCCGCCAGCCCGTTCTGGGGGGTGGCGACTGTCGAGGCATTGAGCCTGTTTCCACTCATCTATCTCAATGCCGTCTCCGCCTTGGCCAGCATTGATCCGGCGATGGAGGAAGCTGCCGCCAGCCTCGGTTGCACGGGCCTGCGTCGTTTCTGGCGCATCACCGCCCCGCTGATCAAACCCGGCCTGTTCGCCGGTTCGACGATCGTTTTCATCTGGGCTTTTACCGAGCTCGGCGTGCCGCTCATCTTCGACTACAATCAGGTCACGCCGGTGCAGATTTACGACGGGTTGAAGGGGATCGGCGGCAATCCGTTTCCTTACGCTCTCGTCCTCATCATGCTGGCGAGTTCCGTTGCGCTCTATGCTGTGGGCCGGGGGCTCTTCGGACGCGGGAGCCACGCGATGATGGCCCGGGCGGACGCCGCCGGCGGGCACAGAACGCCCCGCCCCCTATGCGCCTGGGCGTGCACCGGGCTTTTTGTCGGCGTCACGTTCGTTGCCGTGCTGCCTCATCTCGGCGTAGTGCTGGTCGCATTTTCCAGCACCTGGCATGCAACGGTGTTCCCCGCCGGTTTCACGTTGGAAAACTTCAACCTGGCGCTGGGCCATGATCTCACGGTTCCGGCGATTGCGAACAGCCTAGAGTATTCCTGTCTGTCCACATTGGTCGATGGCCTGCTGGGCATCGCTGTTGCCTATGTCATCGTGCGAACTCATATCGTTGGCCGCGAGTTGCTCGATTTTCTCGTGATGTTGCCCCTGGCGGTGCCGGGGCTGGTGCTGGCCTTCGGCTATCTCGCGATGAGTCAGCAAGGCCGCCTGTTCTCCTTTCTGAACCCCGTTGAGAATCCAGCACCTCTTTTAGTCATAGCCTACTCGATCCGTCGCCTGCCCTACATCGTGCGTTCGGCGGTTGCCGGGTTCCAACAGACGAGCGAAACGCTTGAGGAGGCGGCGGCAAACCTGGGATGTCCGCCGTTCAAGACGACCATCCGGATCACGCTGCCGCTGATCATGGCGAATCTCATCGCTGGCGCGCTTCTCGCTTTCGCCTTTGCCATGCTGGAGGTGTCCGACTCGCTCGTGCTCGCGCAGAAACAGGCTTTTTACCCGATCACCAAGGCGATCCTGGAGTTGTTCCGGCTGCTCGGCGATGGCCGGTTCCTCGCCTCGGCGCTCGGAGCATGGGCCATGGTTTTCCTCGGCGCGGTCATCGCCGGCGCCAGCCTCCTTCTCGGGCGAAAGCTCGGAGCGGTCTTCAAAGTCTGATGGGCAGCCGCCGGGCGGCAGCGCTGAGGATCAGCACGCCGGCTCCCATCGCCGCACAGAACACAAAGTAGCGCCCTCGGTCGTGCAGACCCAACCACGTCACCAGCGCCGGCGAGAATCCCGCGGCAATCCGACCCAGGTTGTAGGCCGCGCCCGAAAGCATCGTCCGGCGCCGGCTGAAGACCTCGTTGAAGAACGCCCCCATAAGGCCGAAGGGAATGCCATTCAGCAGAGGCAGCACGAGCGCGAATGCGAGCGCGCGTGATGGCCAGGCGCTGAACCAGGCCCAACCCGACAGCGCGATGAGTGCCACCGCGTAGACGGCCAGCGCCGGGCCCACTCCCAGGCGGCGCACACTCCACGCGCCGAGCAGCATCCCCGGCGCTACGTTGAGCCAGAAAAAAAGCGTGTACACGATGCCCTGCGGCAGGTCCTTTGCATAGAACACATTGATGGTGCCGCTGCCGATCGTCAGGCTCGCCAAGCCGAGGCAAATCACGAAAGGGCGGACCGTCTCAACCCAAACCTTCCGGAGGTCCGTCTGAAGTCCCATGGACGCGAAATCGTTCTCCGGTTTCGCCGGAACATTTCCTCCTTCGAGATCACTCCGGGCCAAAGTCCGCCAACGGACGAGCGACAAACAGGCAATGGGAGCGATGGAGGCGGCGAACAGACTCCTCCAGCCCCATTGCGGCAGCAAGTAGGCTCTTGCCATCGCGGCCAGCAACCCGCCCAGGATCGCGAACTGCAGCAGCGCAGAAAATCGATAGCGGGTCGCCCGGTCGACTCTTTCGGCCAGAAACGTGTGGCTGATGCCCCACTCCGCCCCCAGCGCGACAGAGGCCAGCAGCCGAAATCCGACCAGGCTGGAGAATCCCCAGGCGAGGCTGAGACCGCCAATGCCGAGAATATAGACGCCAAATACCACCAGCATCACCCGTCCGCGTCCCCAACGGTCGGCCAGCCAGCCAAAGCCCAATGCTCCGACACCGACTCCAGCCAGTCCGACAAATTGAAGCAAGTCGCTCGCCGCCGGGGTCAGCGAGAACTCCCCTGCCAGAACCCGTTCGAGGTAAATGAACAGATAGAGATCGTAGTAATCGAACAACAGCCCGATGAATGCCGTCCAATAGATGCAGGCGGGCGACGGCTTGCGGTTTGAGGCGGCCATGAGGGGACACACGCATGCGCGGCGCGCACGATGCTTGTCAAGTCCACATGGTTTGCAGGACGACGCTCAAGGAGGCGGCGCGAGTGCCGATGCCTGTCAACGAAGTCTGGTCGTTCCCGATTGCATGCAGGACTACGAAGACCGGACGAGCCATCCGTTCATCCCATGTCACGAACCAAGTCATTTTCCGCCAGAATCTATGCGACTCCGGGGTATCGCGAAGGGTACAGCGCCGGCTGCAAAGCCGCCCACCTGCGGCGACCGGATGACAATCCGTATTTGCTCGAGGATTTGCGGCACTTGGGCTGGATGGACGCGTTTTATGATGCGTGGTCCGCACGCCGCGTGGAAATCAGCCGAGCTTCGGAGCGCCGCGAGGTTTTTGAGCCCAAGGCCATAAACAATACGGTGGCTCCGTCAACCGGGAGGATCACAAATTCATAGCGTTGAACCTGCTGCGATCCGGGCGGCAAGGGATCAGCCGGCCGGCAGATCTTTGCGCACCGCAGCCTCCAACCGGGCGAGGCATGACTTCACTCGCGTTGGGTCCTCGTGCTCGACCAACAACCGGATTTTGGGCTCCGTCCCTGAATACCGCACAAGGATCCTCCCCCTGCCTGCCAACTCGGACTCGACCGTGCGAATCGCATCTTGCACGGTGGCCAGTTGATCGAGCGGACGCATTTCCCTCACCTTGAGGGCCAGCACGGATTGCGGGTATTTCCGGAGAACCCGGCGCAACTCGGAGAGTGGCTGTCCCGTGACCAGCATTATCTCGATGACCTTGAGCGCCGCGACCAGACCATCGCCCGTCCGCGCGACTTCCGCGCAGATCAAATGCCCGGACGATTCGCCGCCCAACACCGCCCCTTCGGCGAGCATGCGTTCGCTCACATACCGATCGCCAACCGGTGTGCGAACCACCCTCCCTCCCGCTGCTTTGACGGCGGCATCAACGCCCAAGTTGCTCTGGACAGTCACAACCAAAATATTGTTTGTGAGCGCTCCCTTCTGAAGCGCGCGGACGGCCAGCAATGTCAAAATCTCGTCGCCATCAAGGATCTCGCCTTGCTCATCGGCCAATACGCACCGGTCTCCGTCACCATCATGGGCGATGCCCAGTCGCGCCGCAGCCGCGACGACTGCCGCGCCCAACTGCTCGGGGTGCTCGCTGCCCACGCCAGCATTGATGTTCCGCCCGTCCGGCGCGGCGCCAAGGGCGATGATTTCTGCACCGAGTCCGCGCAAAACAGCCGGACTGGTGCCGCAGGTGGCGCCGTTTGCAGTGTCAAGGACAACGCGCCAACCCTTGAGACACGCCGGGGGGAGCAGACGCGAGGCTTCGTGCATGTAGTCGGCCGCTGCGGTCGCTATGGTCTGGATTGGGACGTTGTCGACAAGGTCCGAGACTGGGCATGAGAGAGGAACCAGCTGCTGTTCGATCTCCGCTTCCTCGGCATCAGTCAGCTTGCTGCCTGTCGGACCGAAGAACTTGATTCCGTTGTCTCCGGCCGGATTGTGGGACGCGGTGATCACCGCGCCCAACGCCGCTCCGTTGGTCCGCACGGCGCGCGAAACCGCCGGAGTGGGAACGACCCCGAGGCTGAAAGGCACCAAGCCTTCGGCGGCGAGCCCGGCCGCCAACGCCCGCTCCAACGCCGGCCCGGAATCCCGCGTATCCCGTCCGATCAAAACATGCAGCATTTTCCCGGCCGGGTCTGCCGTCGTCGCGTTTTTCATCCAACGGCCGACCGCCGCGCCAAGCCGCTGCGCAAATGCCGGATTGATGACCGGTCCGCCGTACTTACCCCGAACACCGTCGGTTCCAAAATACTGGCGGTTCATGAATTAAAGAAATCCCTCGTAGAGGCGATCTTCGCTTTTACGGCTCCCCCCAAAAGCAGTTGCCTTGCCGGCTCCACGCCTTCCTTGATCCATGCATAACGTCCGACAATCCAGAGCGCCACGGCGGCGTTGAAGATGATCGTGTCTACGAGACCCTTCGGGCCCCGGCCCACAAGGATGGAATCGACAATGCCGAGGCTGGTCGGAACATCGCCCCCGCGAATCTCCGAAAATGGAGCCTGAGGGAACCCGAATTCCCTTCCCATCCAGCGTCCATCCACCGATGCCAGACGCCCGAAGCCGCGTACGCGATTGACCGTGGCGGTTGTGAGTTCGTCAATTCCGTGATCGGCATCGACCATTCCGGCGACAGCGAGGCCCGCCCGTGCGTCCAGCTTCGCCATCGTGTCCGCAAGCGTGACCACCCAACGCTCAGAAAACGTCCCCACCAGCGCGTGCGCGGGTCGACCCGGATTGATCAGTGGCCCGAGAAAATTGAAAACTGTGCGCCGTCCCGACGCGGCAAGTTCCTTGCGCACCGCGGCCACATGCTTGAACGCGGGGTGAAAGTTGGGGGCAAACAAAAAGACGTACCCGAGCTGCTGGAGCGCGTGCTGCAGCTTCACAGGCGGCGCCGCCAGGTTGTAGCCCATGGCGGCGAGAAGATCGGCGCTGCCGCATTTCGAGGTAATGCCGCGATTTCCATGTTTCATCACCGGCACGCCGGCACACGCCAACACCAGGGTTACCATGGTCGAGACGTTGAATCCGCCCATGTGGTCGCCACCAGTGCCCACGATATCGATCGCCCGGGGCGCCCACAATTCCATGCCGGGGTTCACCGACATGTTGCGAAAGGCCACTGCAAGGGCGGCAATCTCAGCCGCCGATTCCCCCTTTTCGGAGAATGCCACGAGAAACGCTGCTTTGACAGGATCCGGCACTTCGGGGTTGGCCAACGCTTGGGCGGCATCCCCGACTTCCGTGGAGCTCAGGTCCAGTCGGGCGGCCAGCTTGGCGGTCAGAACAGCAAGGTCGGACATATCACATTCCATTCTTACCTTGGTTGAGGCGGGAGAAAAGCCGAAAAACAGCATTATAACACACCGAGCTCGTCGAACGGGCGAGTGGATTTTACCTCAACTGCGGAATTCAGGATGAATCGAACCGTCCGCCCAGCAGGGCGATGGCTCATCCGCCTGGGCGTTTCTTGACCGAAGATCCCGTCTGCCGCGAGCGCCAACGGTCTGGTTCTCGAGCCGCTGGAATTTCGCCTGCCGTGATATGATGTCTTGACCCGCTTCGGAGCCGACCTTAACTCGGTACTTTTTACCCGATTGATACCTGTCTGTCAGCTGATCGACAGGCAGACCAACTGTTTTTCAACATGGCTAACCCGAAACGCAAACAATCCAAACGCCGCAGCGCCAATCGCCGGGCTGCCAACGCATTCAAAGCGCCGCAGCTGGCCGTGGACCCCGTTGACGGCGGTGCGGTCCGGCCGCACCGTGTCAACCCAAAGAGCGGCCTGTATCGAGGCCGCCAGGTTCTCACGGTAGAAGTCTGAACCCCGGCGGGGATTACACTGGGCCTCCCGCCCGGCCCCCCCCCTTCACCCAAGCGATGGCAGACATGCCCACCGCCGGCAGTATCGCCGTGGACGCCATGGGCGGCGATCTCGGGCCAGCCGAGGTCGTCGAGGCCGCACGACTGGCCTTGGCCGAATATCCCGGGCTGAGTCCGCTCATTCTGGTGGGCGACACCGCGGTTTTGAAACCCCTGCTGTCCAAGGCCGGGCTCGCTAATCATCCTTTGGTGACGGTGAGTCATGCTTCGGAAGTGATCACCATGGATGACAAGCCGTTGCTTGCCATCCGTCGCAAGAAAGATTCCTCGATGGTACGCGCCATCGAGTTGGTGAAGAATGGCGAAGCGGTTGCGGCGGTGAGTTCCGGCAACACCGGCAGCCTGGTGGCGGCAGCGATTCTCAAACTCCGCACCCTTGAAGGCCTCGACCGCGCGGCTCTGGCGCCCGTTGTGCCCCGCGCCGGCGGATATTTCATTCTCCTGGACGCTGGCGCCAATCCAGATGCCCGTTCCGAGCATCTCGTGCACAATGCCATCATCGGCTCACATTATGCGCGCATTGAGCTCGGATGCGACAAACCGCGCGTCGGCCTGCTGACCATCGGCACTGAGGAAGGCAAAGGCAACGCGCTGATCGCCGAGACGCACGATGCCCTCAAGCAGATCGGTTCGTTGGTGAATTACGTTGGCCCGATCGAAGGATTCCAGCTTTTTTCCAACCATGTCGATGTGGTGGTGTGTGACGGGTTTGTCGGCAATATCTGCATCAAGAGCTGGGAATCCCTTGTGAAATTTTTTGGCAACGAGTTACGCGACCAGCTTCAGAGCAATCCCTGTCGCATGGCCGGGGGATTTCTGGCTCGCGGTGCGTTCGCCGCCTTGCGCCAGCGGATCAATCCCGAACGCTACGGCGCGGCTCCCCTCCTCGGCGTAAAGGGGAATATCGTCAAGGCGCATGGATCGAGCAACCGACAATCATGGAAGAACGCCATCCGACTGGCGCGAGATGCGATTCAATACGATCTAAACCACCACATCGAGGTGGATGTCGCACTCGCCAACGATCTCCTGCGCCAGAACATCGCTTGATCGATGTACCTCGCCACAGCCGAGATTTTTCGGTCGGATGAAGGGCGGGGTCGCCCGGCAGGATGACGTGGAATCTGGAACAACCTCACCTGACGGCTGACCAAAGCAATTGCGTCATAGCGCCGCCGCCCATCGCCTCAACGAAATCTTCTCCAAACTCGGCTTTTCCCTTTGGACCGCTTGGACATCAACCTCGACCTCTCTTCCGGCCCGCTTGCAGCCTCTCTCGCTTTCGTAGCCACCCGGGTGGCTGGGCACTGTCCCTTGGGATACGTCTCGCAGACGAAGCTCTTCGAGGCGAGCTTGACCTGCGGTTCCTCCCTGATTCCCTGATGACCTCTTTGACCATGCCGTTCGCTCTCCCTCTCCATCGCTGCACGCTGTTGTTTGCAGTCATCATGTTGCTGCTGCTGCCAGCCCGGCTGGCGGCGGACGCGGTCTGGACGCCCGAAGGTGGCTGGAAGATCGAGGGCGGCCTTTCGTCAGGACTAGCGGGTGAGAGCGCGAGCGATGCTTTGACCCTGATGAACAAGGCTCGGGCACTGGAGGAGAATAAACATTACTTCTTTGCGCTGCGTGACTACAAAAAGGTCACAAAGAGATACGATCATTCGATTTACGCGCAGGAAGCTTTTTACCACACGGCCCTCATCCGGCTGGCCCAACACAAATACGTCAAGGCCTTCGCGGCGTTTCAGGAAATCGTCGTCCGCTATCCGAACACATCGAGGTTCAATGAGGTGATTGGGCAGCAATACCGCATCGCGTGCGACCTCCTCAACGGCGCCCGCAACCATGGTTTGTGGTTCGTCCCCGGTCTTCGCAATCGCGAAGCGTCTGTGAAATTTTTTGAGACTGTCCTGGGCAATGCGCCCTACAGTGAGTATGCGCCGCTCGCGTTGATGGGTGTCGCCCGGGCGCATCTTATTCTCCACGAACCGGAGGAAAGCATCGATGCCCTTGACCGGATGATCAACACCTATCCCAAAAGCTTGCTGGCTTCTGATGCCTATCTGAAATCAGCTCAAGCCTACGCCTCGATGGTGGCAGGAGCCAATTACGACCAGAGCTCAACCAAGGAGGCGATCACCTATTTTGAGGATTTCGTGATCTTGTACCCCGGCGATTCCCATATTGCTGTTGCGGAGAAGGGTCTTGCCGATATGAAGGACGTGCTCGCGCAGAGCAAGATTGAGATCGGCGATTATTACTTGAAATACCGTCAGAACTACAAGGCGGCAAAGGTCTTCTACAACGAAGCCATCACTGATTATCCCGAGTCGCCAGTCGCGGCTCGGGCGCGTGCAAAACTGACCAAGGTCGACGCGATTTTGGCCGAGCAAACCAAGCCTGGCACGCCCTCAGCCGGCAAACCCACACCGCCGAAAAAGAAGTGGTTCTGGTTCTTCTGAGTCCTCCCTCCTCCGTCGTTTCAATTCCTCGGTCGCCACATCCAGGCTGTTAGCCAGCGTTTCCATCGATTCTTGACGACCTCGGAGGAGAAGACGCAGGAAGATTCCGTGACAACGAATGAGATTGTGAAATATGCCGGCTAGCCGCTGGATGCGTGATCCTACCTTGAGAACCACCTGGAACAGTCCCGCCCCAGTCCTTTGGATCCTCGTCGTTGTCGCTAGCCTGTCGGGCGCGGCTTGTTCGCACTATCAACTTGGTACTCAAACAAGGCCACCCTTCACCACGCTATACGTGGCGCCAATCGAGAACCGCGCGATGTTGCCGCAGGCCCAAGCATTGGTGGCGACAGAGATTCGCGACGCGTTTATAAAAGACGGCAGGGTCACCGTGGTGGCCTCGCCGGAGACGGCGGATGCCGTACTCCGGGTTTCGCTCGTTGGGTATGATCGCGAGGTCGCCGCCGCCAATCCGGCTGATACCGGCCTCACCCGCAAGTTCGCGCTCAACCTGCATGCCTCCTGCACACTGACCGACAGGCGCACAGGACGTCCCTGTTTTACCAACCGTGAGGTGGTAGTAACCAGGGATGCGTTCACGGACAGCGGCCAGCTGCAATCCGAGTTCCAGACACTTCCGCTGCTTGCGGCCGCCCTCGCCGACCACGTTGCCCATGCAGTATTGGACGTGTGGTGAGAATCCGGCATTCGCGACCGGTCATTGGCTTATAGCCCGCATATTTCACAGTTTTTGCCACCGCTACGATCACTTATCTGCACGCGTCACATCTGCTAGCGGTGGTCGCAGGATATGCGGGCTAGATTCAAAACCGCCCCTCTAAAGAGAGATGAAGCCACCGAGCACAACCGAGAACAGTAATCTGGCACAGAAAAATCCCAGAACCACGCCTGACCTCCCTGCGGAGCATTCTGGGGGCGGTTTTGTCAGTAGCCCGGATGTGCCGGCCAGCGGGCGCGGACCGCGGATCGTCAACGGTCTGCATGCAAACTGTAGAGTGGAGCGTGAAACATCCGGGCTAGCCATTCCTCCATGCACCCTGCGATCCTCGTTCCTTCCATCCTAGCCGGGAATCACGCCCGCCTTGCAGAAAGCGCGGCGTCAGTGGAACGCCTCGGCCTGCCATGGATTCATCTCGACATCATGGACGGGCATTTCGCGCCTAACCTTACATTCGGTCCGGGCACGGTTGCCGCGCTGCGCCCTTCTTCAAAGCTTTTCTTCGATGTCCATCTCATGCTCGACGAGCCGCATCGCTACGTCGAGGCATTCGCGAAAGCCGGTGCCAACCAGATCAGCGTCCACATTGAGCCCGCCTACGATCATGCGGGTACGCTTGCGCGCATCCGGTCGTTGGGCTGCCAGAATGGCATCGTGCTCAACCCCGGCACGCCGGCCGAGGAGATCGAACCGTTGCTCGGCTCCGTAGATCTGGTCCTCGTCATGACAGTCCAACCTGGGTTCGGTGGCCAGGCGTTTCGCCGCGATATGCTGCCCAAGATTGCCCGGATAGCCGGCTGGCGTCGCGACCGCGGCCTGGATTTTCGTCTCGAAGTCGACGGCGGAATTGACTTGGCCACGGCGGCCGAATGCCGGGCCGTTGCCACCGACACATTTGTCGCGGGCACCGCCTTCTTCGGGGCGGCCGATCCAGGCGGATTTGCCCGAAGCTTCGCGCTGATCAAATAGCCGGCGTCTTCAAGTTCCACGGAGGTAGTGGAAGAGATATGTCACCTGCCGACCGGACCACAACCCAGAGTATCTTATCGCTTGATCTGCGCGAGATCCTCGGCCCGCTGGTATTGCTCTCGGAATGTCTTGGCCAGTTTCCTGGCAAGCTCGACTTCATCGATCTTGTTCTTCGAAACAAGCGCGGCCTTGATCTCGCCTGCGGCTTTCTCGTAGTCGACCGCCGACATGTCCTGGAGCGCCGCCATGGCCTCCGGCGGTGTTCCCGCAGCGATCAACGCGCGCCATGCCCTGACGAGTTCCGGATGGGTGTCCTGGCACATGACGCGGATGACGAAGGCGAGTTCACCGAAAAGGCCGTCCGTCCACGCCGCGTGATAGATCAGCTCGTCCTTCCCGTCGAACGGAGACACGTCCGGATCGCTACGCCACTGTTTCCAGTCATTGCGAAGGTAGAAATCGCGCCGCACGGGCATCCGACGCAGACTATAGCGCTGCGGGCCACCTGGCGTGCCCGGCTTGAAGGCCCACAACCTCTGCGCATCCAGGGAGACCACCCAATCGATGAACGCCAGCGCCACCGCCCGGTTCTTCGCTCCGCGCAGGAGAGCGACCGGATCCACGGAGGAGACCGTGCCGCCGTCCGGCGAAATAAAGACAAGCCGGTCCGAGCCCCCACGCCGCCGTTCCGCCTCGGCTTGCTCCCGCCCATAAAAATCGATGCACATCCCCGCCGCACAATTGCCCTCGGCCACATCGATGGGCACTTTCTGTGCAGAATCCGTAAAATAACGGGCATTGGCGCCGATCAACTGGATGCATTGCAGCCCGGCAATCCACCCTTCGTGGACCGCCTGGGATTCGATCGCCTTTTCATCCAGCGCGGAGATCCGGTCCGCAGCGACCATCAGGGTCAGCCACCGCTCCTGTATGTGCTGCTGGATCACGTTCTCAAAGGCTGTGGCCATCGAACTGCTCTTGGTCGGATCCGCCAGCGCCAGCTCTCCCCGCCAGCGTGGATCCTGTAGATCCGTCCACGTCCGCGGCGCCGGGTCGATCCCAAGTCGGGCAACGGACTCTTTGCTATAAAGAATACCGTAATTGCTGAGAACCGTACCGACCCAGCGTCCTTGCCGGTCCCAATATTGCTCCCCGACATAAAACAGGGGAATCGTGCGTTCGGTGAAGCATTCCGGATGGCGCTGGAGGACGCCGCTGTCGACGATGTGTCCGGTCCGCGCTTCCTGTTCGAAATCATAAGGCGCACCGCCGAAAAACAGATCGACGCCACAATCTACGTTGGATTCCAGGAAGGCTCGTCGGGCTGCCTGCGACGGTGTATCCTGGGCGGCTGTTGCCGCCGGGGTCACGTGGGCGTCTGCAAACCCGGCCTCCACCGCCTTGCTCCAATCCCGCTTGAGCATGTGCGACCAGAAATCCCGGAACGAAGCCGTGTACGCTCCGTTGAGATAACGTGAAATCTCGCTTGTGCCGCCGATGACGCGCCAATCAACCGATACAGTCTTGCCCGTCTGCGCCTGATACCATCGCTCGAAACCGCGACCGAACTCATAGCGGATGGCTTCGTTGTGGGATGTGATGATCACCAGCCTGGCGCCGGCCCGCGTGACCGCCGGCCTTTTCGGCCGCAGGATGAAGGGCAGCGCAAGGGTGGCCGCCAACAGGATGCAGAGGAGTATCCGCTTCATGCCGTCTGGGTTATTCCACGAGGACGACGGCATCCTCCGGGTCCACGCTGGCCAGGAGCACGGCCCGGGCCGTCGCCGCCGCAAAACGCGGATTCAACTCCACGATCTTCAGCGTCATGCCGGCGCAGACAAAGTCGTAATGGGCCATTTCCCCGAGGTAGACAGCGTTGCCGATCACACCCTCAACGCAATTTTGCCCCTTCCGCTCCCGTCCGATGACCCAGCATTCCGGGCGGACCGACACCGTCACCTCGTCGCCGGCTTTCGGTGGCAACGTCGGATCGCCCAGCACTCCATCGATGCGCCCGAGCGCGGTGTCCACGATGGCCCTCCCTCCCCCGCCAGCGAGCACTTTGCCCGGAATAAAGTCGGCATCGCCGATGAAGCCGGCGACTTTTCGGCCCGCGGGCCGACGATAAACCTCTCGCGGCGTCCCAACCTGAAGGATCCGTCCGGCCTCAATGACCGCCAGGCGATCGGCGATCGAAAGCGCCTCCTTCTGGTCGTGGGTCACATAGACCGCGGTCAACTGGAATTCCTTGCAGACTCGTCTGATCTCGCCCCGCATTTCCACGCGCAACCGTGCGTCCAGATTCGAGAGCGGTTCATCGAGCAGCAGGCAGCGCGGCCGGACGACCAGGGCGCGGGCGAGAGCTACCCGTTGTTGCTGGCCACCCGACAGCTCGTTCGGCTTGCGATCGAAACAGTCGATCAAGTGGACGGCCTCGAGCGCCTGTCTCGTGCGATGCCTGATCTCATCGCGCGGCAGCTGGCGCTCCTCCAGGCCAAATGCCACGTTCTCCGCCACCGTCAGGTGCGGCCAGAGCGCATAGCTTTGAAACACCATGCCCGCATTCCGCCGATGCGGCGCCAGCGCTGTCACTTCTTCCTCGCCGAACCAGATTTTCCCTTCGTCTGGCGTGCAAAATCCCGCCAGGCAGCGCAATAACGTCGTTTTTCCGCACCCGCTTGGGCCGAGGAGAAAAAACAACTCCCCCGGATTGACCGTGAGGTCCAGGCTCTGCAGGGCGACGACCGGGCCGAAACGCTTTGTCAACTTCTTGATCTGGATGGAAATCATCGCTTGTCGCCTGCGGGGTTGAGGCAACTGCCCGGGCGGAATGAAGTCAAAAAAATACGCCCGGTAACGGATTGCCAGTCCTCCCTATTTTGTCCTTAGCTCAGGCCGTCCGCGTCGTCGCCGACTGCGGTCCCGCGTTTTTCATTTGTTCGCCATTCCGCCATGCGCGCCCCCCATCATGTTTTGCCCGCCTATCAGGATCTTGAGGAAATCATCGTCTCCGAAAGCATGATCCAGCGTCGCGTACGGAAACTCGGAGCCGATATCACCACCGCCTTTGGCGAAGAGGAGATCACCGTCGTCGCCATCATCAACGGTGCGTTGCTTTTCGCCGCCGATCTGCTGCGCGAAATCCGGCGCCCCGTCCGGCTCGACTGCATCCGCGTCTCCAGTTACCGCAACGAGACGCGTTCCGTCGGCAAACCGGAGATCGTGCACAGTCTGACGATCGATATCGCGAACCGCCATGTGCTCCTGATCGACGATATTCTCGACACAGGCAAAACGCTCTCGGCGGTGGTCGATCTGATCAAGAAGCTTAACCCTGCGTCCGTAAAAACCTGCGTCTTGCTGGACAAGAAGGGCCGGCGCGAAGTGGCCTTTGACGCCGACTTCGTCGGCTTTCCGATCTCCGACCAGTTTGTCGTAGGCTATGGATTGGATTTCGCCGAGCGGTACCGCAACCTCCCCTGCATCGGCGTCCTCAAACCGCATCTGCAGAATCCCGCCGAGTGGCGCTAGCAGGAGCCCGTCGGACTTTTTCCTCCGTGCTCCTATTCAAATGACTGCGCTATTTGGGACGGACTTGTGCGTAGCGGTGCGCGAGACCTAAGCCGTCTCTATGCAAAAATCACGGTGTTCATTCGTGGACAATATCCCGCAAGGTGACCGGCCGTAGGAAGCCCGCTCGCGGGCGATTCTCACCTCGGAATCGCGCGCAAGCGCGCTTCCTACAATCTGAATGGATACGGCTAAGTCGCTTCTGCTGGCCAGCATTCTGCTGTTCAGCAGAAGCGGCATGCCGCTACGACGCCCCTCAGCGAAAAAAGTTTCGCCAGATAAATAGCTTTCTTCGAATATTTCCGTTTCAGGACCAAATGGCGAACGCCATTTGCACTAGCAGAAGCCTGGAGGGCCGAAGTCCGATAGGCTATTGCTATGGGAGCATGCCACCGTCGACGACAGAAACTGTGGAATTTGGAGGCTACGTGATAGCGACCACCTGCGCGAAGCAAACGGGCCCCCAGGCCTCGCGGATCACCGCAACCATTACCGATACCGGTGCACCGGACGGCAACAGCGCGAAACACGCACTGCCGCTACCGCTCATTCTCGGTGCGAGACCAAACTGATGCCCCAGACGATCCAACAACGTCGGCAACGCTAGAAATTTCCTAAAAACAACCGGCTCCAGATTGTTGAACAGCAGCTCATCGGCATCCGCATTCCCTTCGATCCAGGCGGCAATGCGCCGCTCGGCTTCCCCGGCCGGCAGGTAGCTCTGCGGAGCGCCGGCGGCCATGCGCTCATAGGCCCAGGCGGTGCTCACTCCAAGGCTCGGTTTGAAGACCAGCACTCTCCGTCCGCGCAACCGGCCCGCCGCCGCCTCGGGCAACAATTCGATCCGCTCACCCCGGCCACGCATGATGACCGGACGGTCTTCCAGAAACAGCGGGCAATCCGATCCGACGCCCGCCGCGAGCGCCGCCAGCTCCGCGCGCCCGAGGTTTGCGCCGCTCAGCTGGTTCAACGCCAAAAGCGCCGCCGTCGCGTTGCTGCTGCCCCCGCCCAACCCGGCGCCAACGGGGATGCATTTCTCCAGCTGAAATGCGACCGGTTCCGCCCAGCCGGTCGCTACAGCAAATGCCTCCGCTGCTTTCAGGATCAGGTTGCTGTCATCCACCGGCACTTCCGGATGATCGCATCCCAAGCTGAATTGCTTTCCCGCGTCCGGTGGCCGCGTCCCCGCTTCCGCCATCAAATGGTCGCCGAAATCCAGTGGAGTTACGACCGATACCAAATCGTGATAGCCGTCACTCCGCCGTCCGGTAATGGCGAGAAACAGGTTGATCTTCGCCGGCGAAAAAATCGTGGTGGTGCGCTGCTGGCTCACAGGACCCAAGGACTTAACCACTCAGGCCGCCGAATAAACACTAATCGTGTCCTCTTTTCTTCTTCAATTCATCTCCGTTCGTGTCATTCATGTTCTTCGATGGCTTGCGACCTAATCCTCGTTCTTGATGCTCCGTCCCCCATCGACGTCGGGCCCGTCCTGAGCCGGCTGAGCGGACACGTCCGCTGGGCAAAAATCGGTTTGGAGATGTTTTGCGCCTGCGGGCCGGACTGCGTCCGGGAAGTCGCCGACATGGGGTTCAATGTCTTTCTCGACCTCAAGCTCCACGATATTCCCAACACCGTGGCCCGGGCGGTCGAATCAGCCGCCCGGCTCCCCATCAAGATGCTCACCCTTCATGCCTGCGGAGGCCGGGAAATGCTGCGCCGGGCGGTGAAAGCCCAGCAGGAATACGCTCCCGAATTGCTTCTCCTCGGCGTGACGGTGCTAACCTCCTTGAACAACCAGGACCTTCACGACGTGGGCGTCGGCGCGACGCCAGAAGCCCAGGTACTGCGTCTTGCCCAACTCGGCGTCGATTGCGGTTTGAAGGGACTTGTCTGCTCGCCGCTCGAAATCAAGCCTCTGCGCACCCGGTTGCCTGCTTCTGTGCATCTGGTTGTCCCCGGCATCCGTCCTACTGGCGTGGGAGCCGGTGACGATCAATCGCGTGTGATGACGCCTGCTGACGCCGCGCGCGCCGGCGCCGACTTCATTGTCGTGGGACGCCCGATCTTCAAGGCCTCCGACCCGGCCGCAGCCGCCCAAGCAATCCTCGCCGAACTGGAGTCGCAAAACGGCTGACAGATGGAAGTCCTGAAAGGCTGGATCAAGTCGACCTATCCCCTTCGCCCCGATTTCGACGTTTCCATTCTCACGGTTTCTGCTTCTCAGCCTTTTCTCCCATGTCCCGCACCGCCGCCATCCTCCTCGCCGCCGGGCAGAGCCGTCGCATGCAAGGGACCGCGGCCGACAAGATCCTGGCGCCCCTGGCAGGCCGCCCGGTTTTTGCCTATTCCGCCGCCGCATTCATCGAGAGCGGCGTTGCTGATTTCTTTGTGATCGTCTACCGGGACGCGCGCCAATCCCTCGAACTTTCTTGTTATTCGCCCACGCCGGCGCTCTTCGTCAAGGGCGGCCGCGAGCGCCAGGATTCCGTCGCCAATGCCCTGGCTGCGCTGCCGGACGACATCCACTATGTGTTCATTCACGACTGCGCCCGGCCGCTGATCCAGCCCGAGCAGCTGTCTGCCCTCCTGCGGATGGTGCGTCGGGATGAAGCCGCGGTCCTGGCCCACCGCGTGGTTGACACCATCAAGCAAATCACCGGATCGCATTCGGCCGTGGGGTCGATCCGGACTCGTGCGCCGGTGCGGGTGCGAACCGCCACCCTGGATCGAGCCCGGCTCTGGGCAATGGAGACACCGCAAGTGTTCGCGCGCGATCTCATCGTGCGCGCTTACGCCGAGGTGGCGCGCCACCGCTGGCGCATCACGGACGATGTCCAGGCGGTCGAGCGTCTTGGCGCACGGGTGAGTCTGTTGGAGAACCAGGATCCGAACCCGAAGCTTACGGCTCCGGCCGACCTGGCTTATCTGGAATTCCTTTTGAACCGCCCTCCATCCACGTCCATTTGATACCTGATCACGATGTCCTACCGAATCGGCCATGGCTATGATATCCACCGCCTCGTTCCCGGTCGCCCCCTTGTGCTCGGGGGCGTGCGCTTCGACACTGACTACGGCCTTGATGGCCATTCGGACGCCGACTGTGTGACGCATGCCATTTGTGACGCGCTTCTCGGCGCTGCCGGCCTGCCAGATATCGGCCATTTCTTTCCGACGACAGATCCGGCGTACGAGAACATCAGTTCCCTGCTCCTGCTCCAGCAGGTCGTGGCCGAGCTCCGGCAGCGAGGTTGGACGCCCGTCAATATCGACGCCACGGTGATTGCGGAGAAGCCCCGGATCCTTCCACGACTCGGCGAGATGAAACTTGCCCTGGCGAATTCCACCGGTCTGCCAATCGGCGCCGTCGGCCTGAAAGCCACGACTAACGAGGGCGTCGACGACCTGGGTCTTGGGCTCGCCATTGCCGCGCACGCGGTCGCCTTGATCCAGGAAACCTAGTCTGATGGCTCACGACGTCGCCGATCTTCATGGAGGGCAAGGCACCCGCCGCGCCGCGATTTCCCCGTCGGCGCCGCTCGCTCTTACCTATTGCATGGTTGCGGCCAGGGTAACGCAACGGCTCCATAGAATCCGAGGGCTGGTCCGCCTCTTTTCCAGATTCCTTCCTTTTGCCTGGCCGAGCCTTCTGGGCATGCTGCTGGCGTCGTGCGGCAGCCATGAAACCAACGTCCAGCGGGGTAACCGCGAGCAAGTCCTCTATCGTGGCATCGGCCCGGAGCTGCCTGACCTTGATCCCCATCTGGCAACCGGGATCAGTGAATACAACGTGCTCTCCGCACTCCTCGAAGGTCTGGTCGCCGAGGACCCCGTGGACCTGCACCCGGTTCCTGGCGTCGCCGAGCGTTGGGAGATTTCGACGGACAGTCGCGTCTATCTTTTCCATCTGCGGGCCGATGCTCGCTGGTCAGATGGCGCGCCGGTCACCGCCAGCGACTTCATTGCCTCGTTCCGTCGCGTGCTCACTCCGGCTTTCGGCGCCCAGCACGCAACATTGCTGTACCCGGTCCTGAACGCCGAGGCTTTCCACTGCGGTCGTCTCGCCGATTTCGGCGCAGTGGGTTTTGCCGCTCTTGATGAGCATACACTGCGGATTACCCTGGAACGTCCCACCCCGTATTTCCTCTCCCTGCTCAGTCATCCGGCTTGGTTGCCGGTCCCGATGTCCACCATTGCGCGTTACGGCCCGGTCGACCGCCCGGGAACCCCCTGGGCGCGTCCCGGTCGTTTTGTCGGCAACGGGCCTTTCGTCCTGAAAACGTGGCGACGCAACCAGGTGATCACTGTCGAAAAATCCAGCACATACTGGGATGCTGCAATGGTCCGTCTCAACGCCATTCATTTTTATCCGATCGACAGCCTCGACGCCGAGGAACGCGCCTTCCGCGCCGGCCAGCTCCACCTGACTGAGGCGATGCCGTTCGCCAAAATCGATGCCTACCGCAAGTCGCCATCCCCCTTCCTCAGAATTGATCCCTATCTCGGCACGTACTTCTTCAGGTTCAACGTCCGCCAACCGTTCCTGACTGACGCCCGCGTGCGCCGCGCCCTAGCAATGGCGGTCGACCGTGAGGCCATTGTCTACCATGTCCTCCGCGGCGGGCAACTTCCCGCCACTGCCATCACTCCTCGCGGGATGGGGAGCTACGCGCCGCCCGCCGGCATTCCCACCAATTTTGCCGCGGCGCGAGGCCTGCTGGCAGAAGCCGGCTATCCCGGAGGACGCGGCCTGCCGCCATTCGAACTTTCTTTCAACTCCTCGGAAGGCCACCAGGTCATCGCCGAAGCCATCCAGGAAATGTGGCGCCGCGAGTTGGGAGTCACGGTGCGGCTCGTCAACCAGGAACTCAAGAGCACACAGGACGCGCGCCGCACGGGCAATTTCCAGATTCTACGGTCCGTCTGGATCGCTGATTACGCTGATCCGATGTCGTTCCTCGACCTATGGCGCTCCAACAGCGACAACAACTTCACTGGCTGGTCCAACGCCGGTTTTGACCGCCTCCTCGATCAAGCCGCCAGCACCGTCGATATCGCGGCACGAAACGCGCTCCTGCAGCAGGCGGAAGCCATCGCGCTGGACGCCGCACCGATTATCCCGGTTTATTATTATACCCACATCTTTCTCATTCAGCCGTCGGTTCACGGCTGGCATCCAACCCTGCTCGACCACCATCCTTACAAATACGTTTGGTTGGAGAATTGAGCCAGGGGGCTGGCGCTGCTCACAGCAGCGTCTTGAGGAGACCGTAGACACCGATACTCAGCGCCGCGAGCGAATCGCCCGCGATCAATCCTCCGCCGACCAGGGAGGTCGTGCTCATGTCTGATGGCACTCCGGCGTCCGCCGCTTTTCCGCGTCTCGCGTCGAGCCAGGTCATCACCGTCTCGTACAGCGAGCCTCCGATGCCTCCCCCCGCCCACCACCAGCAGGTGTTCAACTCGACGAAACCGCCGAAGCTCGACGCGTACGGGCTGGGCATCAGGAAAGCGTCGAACACAAAATCAAACGCCTTCCCGGCACGCGATGTCCGGGTCCAATCACGATAGCGCGCAAACCGTTTCACGAGCTTGCGGATGACCTCGGTGACCAGACCGATAAAAATACCGAGCTTCAGCGCCGTCATGATATGCGGCTGGGAGGTGGTGATGCCCCGCAACGCGCCGACAAATTTGTAGGTCATCGCACTTTGCCATTTTTGCGCCCCCTCGACATGGTGGCCGAACTGGTCGACCTTGAGCACGGGATAGGAGCTGAGAAAGACCTTCGCCAGTACGACCGCCAGCACCGCGCCAAACGCGATCCCGATAACTTGGTATCGAAACTGGATGATCCGGTTGGTGCCCAGCCGCCAGCCGGTGGACCTATCCTGCTGCATGTCGCCCCCTTCGCTGCAGGCAATCAACATGATGGAGGCGCACATCAGCCCCGTCCCCGCGTCGGTGAGCCCGATGGCCGCCAGAATGAACACGGTCATCACAAACGCGCTGGAAATAGGATTGGAATCGGAAATACCCTGTGAAATCCCGTTCACGAGAACGAAAAGAAAAGCGAGCCCGATGCAGACGAAGAGATACGCCACAGGTTCGCCCAGCACCAAGTGGCCCACAACCGCTACAGCCACGCCCCAGAACGCCACCCACGAAACGAGCCGGACGACATTGACGCGCTTCCAGTCTTCTACTGGCGCAGCTGGGACCGCTTCTTTCGTCATCAATTTCTTCAACGCCTCGACCAGAATCAGACTGATGTCCACGATCGCCGCGCCAAGGATCGTCCCCAGAGCGATAATGAAGCCGATCTTGCGGAAGGGCACGTCCTTCTCCAGCCAACCGATGCTCATCAGAAAGGGCTTCATCCGGTCTCCGATCGCAGCCACCACCAAAGCAGGAATTGCAATCCGGGCGCCAACGATCATTCCGGCGCCAAAGGTGGAGGTGGAAATGCCCATCGCCTCGACGAGCGGCAGGTTTGACGATGCCAAACCTCCCAGGTAGCCAGTCAAAACGCCCCCGCCGAGCTTGGCCACCGATTTCTTCAGGAGGTTCTTGTCGGTGAGTGCGCGGAGGATGTTCGCCACCGCCAGCCCGGAGGGGAACGCCAATTGCATCCGGTCGACCAGAATCGGCGTGTAAACCATCCCAAGGCCGACGCCGAACATTCCGATGCAGGTATAGTAGAGGATCAGCTGCCAGGCCGCCACCTCGGGGAGCCCGAGCCAGTAGCGGGCCTGGATCAGCACGGCCATCCCGCACATGCCGGCGACGGAGGACGCCATCGTCTGCATGTAGTTGGCGCCATGCTTGCCCGCGGGACCGTACCCAAGCGTTATCGTGCTGCCCAAGATCCCAGCTAGCACCTGGCCTCCAATGAAGAAGCCGATCGAGAAATTCATGAAGGCCGCTGAGATTCCCCCGAGCGGGCCGAGAATCAAGATCGCGACACATCCCAGCAGAACGTGGTACGCGGGGGAATCGATCGGCGGAAGTAGGCGGCGGAGAGCGGAGGGGCGTTCGGGAACGGACATACGGATAAAACGTCCAGAATGCTCAGGCGCTCACGGCATGGTCATTGCTAGCGAGCTTCCTTCAATGGAAACGCGGGTGAGCTTCTTCCAGGCAACCGCGATATCCTCCGGAACCTTGTTATTGGCAAACACGCGATCGAAAACGAACACAGCAACGCCGGGCAGCTTATGGATCGGACAGCTGCCAACAAAGAGCTGTTCCGGAACGAAGACGAATTTCCCCTCATTCTTCACAAACCGGCCCGATGCCTGCAGGATGAGCGGTCGCTTGACCCCAATCATATCCAGATCGAGCTCGCACTCGCTGCCGATCTGCAAAACGCCGTTCGCAATGTGGAAATTCGGCGTGCCGAACTGAAGGCACCCACCGTACAGCACAGGCGCTGGCGGCGTGGGAGGCGTGGCCGGTGCCGGGGGCGCCGCTGGCGCTGGGTGCGCGCCGGGTTTGGCGGGTGCCGGCTTCTTCGCATCAGCCGCTTTGGGCGGCTCAGGCGTCGTCCCTGCCGTGATCCACGCGTTGAGTTCATCCTCATTGACATCCACCGAGGTTCCCTCTGTGAAAAGCTGCTTCTTGCGCAGCCATTGTTTGCCCCGGTCATCGTCCTTTGTGCCCTGGTTGTAAGTCACCGAACTAACCGGTCCGACCTTCGGGTCAGGCGCGCCAACTTGTACCGGCTGCAAAGCCAAATATACCACTGCCACGACTGCGCCCAGCAAGAGACTCAGCAGCGCGCCGAAGAACACCTCAAATAAGCCGGGGCCGTATTTAGCTCTATCAATCTTGCTGGAAACCATGGGAACCTTTCGTTGTTGGGGCGGATTTGGGGCTACTTCTTCGCGGGGATTGAAGGGGTCGAGGGCGCAGGTGCAACAGGCGTCGGCGCGGGGCTGCCGTCAGACTTGGCTGTGCCCGTCTTGCCTGAGTCATTCCCTGCCGGGCGACGCCGGTAGTCATTCTCGTAAAAGCCACTGCCTTTAAAGATTATCCCGGCACCACCGCCGAGGAGACGCTTGACCTTGCCTTTCTTTCCACAGGTGCAGGTCTTGAGTGCAGCGTCTTTCATGGATTGGAACACCTCGAACGTTTTGCCACATTTCAGGCAGCTATACTCGTAGGTCGGCATGAATTGATTGGCCGTTTTATGAGGAACGAGGTCCGTCTTTGCGAGACTCTTCTATCATCCTGAAGAACATTGCGTAGTAGGTGAATGTCGCCGCAAGCCCCATGAACAACGTGATGGACATGAGCGGGTAGCCAACAACGATGAATCCGAGCAATGCCAGCGTCGGTATGACCAACCCACCGCGACAGACTTGCAGCATCCCCGCAAGTTCGCTAAGTCGAAACGCCGCCCCAAAGGTCTTTAGTCCCTGGTACCGGTAGATCCCGGCTGCCGTCAACGGCGCAGCCAGCAGCACCCCCGGAATCACTGGAAGAAAGCGCATCGGCCCGATCGGAACGGAACGCAACGGCCAGGACAGAATCCACCCCGCGCAAATCGGCGCCACTCCCAGGACAAGGAAGATGAGGAAAGCCACCAATCCGTCAGCAAATATGCGCCGCCATCCGCTCCATGACGGCAGTTCGGGATCGTGCCCTTGCCTCGCTTGATCGATCAGCGCATAGAGCAGCCCAAAAGCCAGAAAATGCGCGACCGGCACAATCAACAGTACTCCGCCGACCAAGTACTTGACCATCGATGCCTGATTGGCGAATAAGCGTTTGCAAATGGCTTCAAGCGTAGGCATTGCGTGGAAGGGTATCAAGGCAGACTAGGAATCCGCCCATGGAGTTCACCACCAAATATGACGGTCTGGTCGCGCGCGTCGAGCACGGGATTGATCGGGAACTCCCTCCGGCTGACGCAGCGCCAGGCCGCCTCCATCAGGCGATGCGCTATTCCCTGCAAGCTGGCGGCAAGCGCTTGCGGCCCATTCTGGTGCTGGGCGCCGCTGAACTGCTCGATCCCGGGGAACAGATTGATCCCGTTCCGGCGGCCGTGGCGGTGGAATGCATCCATACCTACTCATTGATTCACGACGACCTGCCGTGCATGGACAACGACGACCTGCGCCGAGGCCGCCCAACCTGCCACCGGGCGTTTGATGAGCCCACCGCATTGCTTGCAGGTGACGCGCTTTTCGCGCACGCCTTCTTGCTGCTCAACGAAGCCTATGCCTCGCGACCGTCCTTGGCTGTCGGATTGTGCCGGGAACTGGCAATTGCGGCAGGCAGCCGCCAACTAGTCGGCGGCCAGATGCTTGATTTGTTGGCGGAGAAATCGACCGGCGTGACTGATGAAATGCTCCACCAGATCCATGACGGCAAAACCGCAGCCATGATCCGAGCGTCCCTCGTGTTTGGAGGCTTGATTGGCGGAGCAGAGCCGGAGGTGATCGCAACGTTGCGCGCCGGGGGAACCAACCTCGGGATGGCTTTCCAAATCCTGGACGACATTCTCGACACGACGAGCGATGCGGCGACGCTGGGCAAGACCCCCGGCAAAGACGCGAAAGCCGGCAAAGCAACCTTTGTGACCCTCCATGGGTTGGAGGCGTCACGCCGGACCGCGGAAGCGCAGTCTGCCGCCGCGATGCGAGCGTTCCGATCTTTGCCAGGTGATACCACATTTCTTCTGGAGCTTGTGCACCGCCTGACAACGCGAACGCACTAGCCTCGCTGGGGATTTTGCTCTATAGTCTTCCCAAGAATTGCCGATAGAAGCCTATCTTGGCGTGCCTGGACTCTGTTCCAGACAACCTCGCGTGTCTGATTGTTATCGAGCATTCATGAAAACCGATTTCCCGGATAAGAACCGTCGGATTCTTATCATCGACGACAACCGGGCTATCCATGAGGATTTCCGGAAGATCCTCAAGGCTGATGATTCGGTCGATCTTCTCGCGGAGGCGGAAGCGGACATCTTCGGTGACACCTCGGCTAGCGACTCCAAGGCAACGACTTTCAAGCTCGATTCCGCCTACCAGGGGCAGGAAGGAGTGGAGTTGGCCCGCAAAGCCGCCGCCACAGGCCTGCCCTATGCCTTGGCTTTTGTCGACATGCGCATGCCGCCGGGGTTGGACGGCGTCGAAACCACCCTCAAGCTCTGGGAGGTCGAGCCCGACCTGCAGATCGTGATTTGCAGCGCCTATTCAGACTATTCCTGGGAGGAATTGATCGCGAAAATCGGCCAATCTGACCGGCTCGTGATCCTCAAGAAACCGTTCGATAACGTGGAGGTCCTGCAGCTCGGCCTGGCGCTCACTGAAAAGTGGCATCTGCTCCAACAGTCCCGGATGCAGCTGGAGACGCTGCAGCACGCGGTCGCGGAACGCACCGCGGAGTTACGCTCGGAGATCGTCGTGCGCAAGCGCGCGGAAGACGAAGCTCACGTGGCACAACAGACGGCGGAGGCGGCCAGCCGTTCCAAGAGTGCGTTCCTCGCAAACATGAGCCACGAGATTCGCACGCCGATGAACGGCATTCTCGGCATGGCCAATCTGCTCCTGGAAACCGAGCTGAGCACCGAGCAGCGCGATTTCGCGGAAACGCTGCGCAACAGCAGCGAGACGCTGATGGAGATCCTCAACGACATCCTCGATTTTTCCAAGATCGAAGCCGGCCGGTTAACGTTGGAGGCCACGAATTTCGATCTTTGGGAGGTGGTTGAGAGTGCGATCGAGCTCCACGCCGCGCGCGCTGCCCAGAAGAAACTGGAATTGGTCACGCAGATCAGGGAGGACGTGCCGTCCTTCTTGCGCGGCGATCCGCTGCGCCTGCGTCAGGTGCTGCTCAACCTGGTCGGCAACGCCATCAAATTCACCTCGAGCGGCGAGGTCTTCCTCGACGTTTCGCTGGACCGGCAGGACGATACGACAGCAGACGTGCGCTTTGAGATTCATGATACCGGGATCGGCATCGAGGAAGACGTTATCCCTCGTCTCTTCCAGGCCTTCACCCAAGCAGACGAGTCCACGACCCGGCGTTTCGGCGGCACCGGGCTGGGACTCGCCATCTCCCGCCGGATCGTTGAGGCGATGGGCGGCAATGTCAGCGTTCGCAGCAAGATCGGAAAGGGCTCGGTCTTCTTCTTCACGGTCACCTTCCTCAAACGCGCTGCAGTGGCGGTGCAAAACGACCGCGATGCCGAACGTGCGACATTGAAGGGCCTGCGAGCGCTGATCATTGACGATAACGAAACCAATCGCAAGGTATTGCACCACCAACTGGCTCACTGGGGTATCGCGAACCTGGCCGTGGCCGACGGTCTTGCTGCCCTCGAGGCATTGCGTGAGACAGACGTTTCCGGCAACCCCTATAACGTTGTCCTGCTCGATATGCAAATGCCCGATATGGACGGGCTCATGGTGGCGGAAGCTATTCGGAACGCAGAATTGTCCCGCCCGCCGCGCGTGGTCATGCTGACCTCGATGGGCGACCGCCTGAACGCAGCGGAGCGGGCTCGCCGTGGTCTCGATGCTTGCCTGATCAAACCGGTCAAACACACGCAACTGATCCATTGTTTGTCTTCTCTCGTTGCCGGAATGCGGCTGGAAGCCGGCCGACGGGCGGAAAGTGACAGCCGACGGGATTCATCGACCGTGGCGCCCTCACCATTCCTCGGCGAAACCGGGGCAATCGCCATCCTCGTGGCAGAAGACAACGCGGTGAACCAAAAGGTCGCGCAACTCCAATTGAAGAAACTGGGGTTGTCCGCAGATCTCGTCGGCGACGGGCGGGAGGTGCTGCGTGCCTTGCAGCTGAAGCCCTACCACGTGGTACTGATGGACTGCCAGATGCCGCACATGGATGGCTTTGAGGCCACCCGGCTCATCAGGGAGGAGGAGGAGGCGGGGAAGGCGACTTGGCCCGTTCCCATCCATGTGATCGCCATGACTGCGAATGCGATGCAGGGCGACCGCGAAGCCTGCCTCACCGCCGGCATGAATGATTACATTTCCAAACCCGTGGCGCTGAATGAACTGATTGCTGCGCTAAACAGGCAGATTACTGGCAAGACGGCACCCGAGCTTGTTCTGGACAATGTTGTGCCCATGGCCGTCTGACTCGGAGCATCCACCGCCATGAGCCTTTGTTTGAGCAAAGTTTTCGCCGAACTTTGTTCTCTGCCGACCTATTTTTCAGCGGGGATCGAGACGTCCGGAATCCTGCTGGTCGCGTTCCTGCTGGCCGCCGTCGGCGGCGGGGGCTGGTTTCTCCACGCGTTTCTCCGGCGCTGTCATGCCAGGCAGCTGGCCGCGCAGATCGCCGGGTTGGAACAGAACGTGCGCGACGCCGCGGTCGAACTGGCCTCCACCAAAGAGCAATTGCGCGCTGAGGCCACGCAGCGCGAGCAGATTGAGGCCAAACTGCAGCACGAGCGCAGCCTGATGGACATTTTCATGCGCTCGGTCCCCGATGCGGTGTATTTCAAGGACGAACAATCGCGCTTCATCCGCTGCAGCGACTCGATGGCCTGCTTGTTCGGCAAGAACAGCGTGGATGAACTGATCGGCAAGACCGACTTCGATTTCTTCTCGGAAGAGCACGCCCGGCCAGCGTTCGATGACGAGCAGAAGATCATGCATACAGGACAGCCGATGCTCGGATTGCAGGAAAAAGAGGTATTTCCTGATGGCCGCTTTGGTTGGTCGTTGACGTCGAAAATGCCTTTGCGGGACGAAACAGGGAAGATCGTCGGCACGTTCGGCATCAGCAAGAACATGACCGATCTCAAGTATTCGGAAGAGGAATTGCGGCAGCGGGAGACGCTGTTCCGGCTGATTTTCGAGCACGCGCCAGTCGGTGTTTCCTGGAAACGCACCGATCTGGGCGCCGAACACCATTTCAATGCCACTTTCCGCCGGATTCTCGACCTGCAGACGTCCTCGGTACCAGATCACGCGTTGCTGATCGAGCTCACCTACCCCGAAGATCTGCCGCAGCATCGTGAGGCGCAATTCCGGATCGAGTCAGGCCAGGCGGACAGCTACACGCTGGAGAAGCGTTTCGTCCTCAAGGACAAGCGCCTGGTTTGGGGCCGGCTTTCCGTGGCGGTGGTACGTGATGAAGCCGGAAAAGTCATTCAGGAAATCACCATTCTAGAGGATATTACCGCCCGGAAGCGGGCCGAACAGGAACTTGTTGAAACCCACAAGACGCTGATGAACGCATCCCGAGTGGCAGGGATGGCCGAGGTCGCCACCGGTGTGCTTCACAACGTCGGCAACGTCCTCAACAGCGTCAACGTTTCGGTCAACGTTCTCGCGGAGAGTCTGCACCATTCACGGGTTGGCAGCGTCACCAAGTTGAGCGCATTGTTGCACGAGCACGCCGGGGAGCTGGGCAACTTCCTCACCGCCGATCCTCGCGGCCAGCGGATTCTGCCCTATCTCGACACGCTGGCCGACCACCTCACCGGCGAACAGCAACGCATGCTCTCCGAACTGGATTCGCTCCGGCACAATGTTGAGCATATCAAGGACATCGTCAGCATGCAGCAGAATCATGCAAAGGTGATTGGCGTCATAGAAACGCTGGCGCCTTCCGATCTCTTTGAAGACGCCTTGCGCATGAACACGGCCGCCCTCTCCCGCCACGACATCGAAGTCGTCCGCGAGTTCGGTCAGACGGGGCTGGTCCGAGTCGAACGACACAAGATCCTGCAGATCCTGATCAATGTGATCGGCAACGCAAAATATGCGCTCGATGCTGGCGGCAAGGGAAACCGGCGCTTGGTCCTGCGGACCGAACTGGCCGGCGCGATGGCTCGCTTCGTCATCACTGACAACGGGGTTGGGATTCCTCCGGAGAACATCTCACGGATTTTCTCCCACGGATTCACCACGCGCAAGGACGGCCACGGCTTCGGCCTGCACTCCGCCGCGCTGGCGGCCCAGGAAATGGGTGGCACGCTCAAAGCGCATAGCGATGGAGCGGGTCGGGGTGCCACGTTCATTTTGGAGCTTCCGTGCGCCCCGAAGGACCCGGCCCCAGCCGCAAGCAGCTCAGCGCCCGCACCAAAGGCCTGAGCAAACTCTGTCCAATTATGAATGGCGGTGACGGCGCCCCGCCCTGAAAAACCCGCTGTGCACTGTGACGAAATGAACGGGCAATCCCAGGAGGCGCGGCACCCTCGTCGCGTACGTCTCCCGGGAACGCGACGAGGGTGTCGCGCCTTCAAGACCGAGCCGGAGCCGTGGCAGCTCGAATGCTACTTCGTCACCTCGACGGCAAGTCGCTGGCAGCCGCGGAAGTCCGTCTTTCCCGAACCCAGCAAAGGGATATGTTCCACCCGCCGGATAATCTTCGGAATCCACAGGTTGGGCAGACCCGCCTGAAAGAGACGCTCGCGCAGTTCGTCGCCATTGATCTCGATCGCAGTCAGCAGCACGATCGCCTCCCCTTTCGCCGTGTCTGGCACGCCGACCACCACGATTTGAGGTCCCTCATTTTCAGCAATCCCATAAACCTCCAGGATTTTCTGTTCGACCGTGCCGTGCGGCACCATTTCACCGCCGACCTTGGAAAATCGCGACACGCGGCCTTCGATGTAGAGAAAGCCCTCTTCGTCGAAGCGCCCCAGATCACCGGTCACGAACCAACCGTCCCGGAGCGCCGCCCGCGTCTTTTGTTCGTCCCGCAGATAGCCGTCGAAAACATTCGCTCCCCGGAACCAGACAATGCCAGTTGACGTCAACGGCAGCTCCGCCCCGGTATCAGGATCCACGATCCGGGCGGTCAGGCCCGGAAGCATCCGACCCACGGAGCCTAGCCGGTGGCCGCCATGGGCCTCCGCTCCGCGTGTCTTTTTCACCGGCTCCGGCATGTTGACGTTGGTCACGGGCGTCGTCTCGGTAAGCCCGTAGCCCTGCAGAAGCTCCACGCCGAATCGCTCCATCATCGCGTCGTGGAGTTCAACCGGCATCTTCTCCGCGCCGGAAACGGCAAAGCGCAGCGAACGTAACTCATGCCGTTCAGCCTTTTTCAGCAGCGGTCGCAGGAAGGTCGGCGCCCCGACGAGCACAGTGACGCATTGCCCGGCAATCACCTCGGCCATCTTGCGCGCATCCAATGGACTGGGAATGGTGACAATCCGGCATCCGCGCAGCAACGGATACCATAAGGTGGCAGTGAATCCCATGCTGTGAAACACAGGCAGACAGGCTAGCAGGGTTTCCTCCTTCGGCAGAATCCCTGTTGCCGAGATTTGGGCGCAATTCCCAAGGATATTCCGGTGGGAAAGCGGCACTCCCTTCGGCTCGCCGGCCGTGCCGCTTGTAAAGAGCAGACCTGTTTCCTCCCGCCCCCCGTCGTGCGGCAGTCCGAGCAGGTTTGCGAGCAATTTACCCGGAAGCAACCACGTTGCCACGAGCCATTTTAAGATCGCCGGTTTGCCGCAAGCCATGATCTCGCGGCGCAAATCGAGCGTCTTTTCCGGCCAGGGGAAATTAACGACCTTCTTCTGCACCGCCTCTGCTGTCAGCACCGTCGTCACTTCGCCGAGACGGAGGCTCGCTTCGATGGCAGCCCGCCCGGCGGTGAAGTTGAGATTGACCGGGATTTTGCCGGCAAGCAGCACAGCCAGATTTGCCACGCAACAGCCCCCGCTCGGCGGCAGAACGATGCCGACCCGGCGGTCAGGAATCGTTGCGGCGATGCGGCGCGACAACGCCGCCGAAACCGCCAGCAGCTTGCCCGCCTTCAGCGCGGTCGGATCGGACGTGCAGTCGACCACCTGGGTTTCCCAAGGACGGCGGGCGAGCGACCGGACGCACTCGCGCCCGAGATTCCCGAGCAACTCCGGTCGTTCACTGAAGGCGATTTCCCCGAGGTCATACAACGCCTTCCGAACGCTGATCGCATCCACCCGCTCGCCCGCCAGTGGGCGGCCGATCAGGACCGTCACCGGACAGGGCAAACGGTGATGATGCTGCTTCCAAAAATACTTCTGCCCGGAAAAAGCAAACATCCGGCTCCAAAGTCGATCCAGGAACACCGGCACCACCGGCACTTGCGCGGTATGGGCGATCGATTCGAAATCCTTGCGGATCTCCATCACCACACCGGATCGGCTGATCTGCACCTCGGGGAAAACGCAGACCAGTTCCCCCGCCCTCAACTGATCCACCGCCTGCCTCGACGCCGCCCTTCTTTGGCGGGGACCCACGACCCGCACTCCCGTTGCCCGCAGCGCAAGCCGCAACGAGGCCGGCACGTTGGCGCCCGCGAACGCCAGAAACCAAGTCCGGCGGGGAAGGACCACCTGGAGGATCAAGGCATCGATATAGGAAACATGATTGCAGATCACCAGCGCGCCGCCGGTCGCCGGCAGGTTCTCCGCACCCTGAACCCGCACCCGATAGAACAACGCGCTCAGTCCACGCAGCACCAGGCTGACTGCGTGGTGGGTCGTATGACGCAATGCGAAGAGCAATCCCGCCAGGATCAGACCGGCCAAAAACAGAAACTGCTTCGATGGACTCACATCCAGAAAACGGTCGGCCGCGATCAGAACAAACAGATTACTCCCCGCAAAACCCGCCAGGCTGTCCAGCATACCAACCGACGCCAAGATCCGGCCCCGTCGATTGTCGCCCGCCTCCCGCTGAATAAAGGCATACAAGGGGACCAGGAATAATCCCCCCGCGAAGCCGGCGACACCGAGCCAGATATGGAACGGCACACTTGGGGCGCTTGCTGTCATGCCCAGGGCCGCCAAAGCCAGGACGAGTAACGCGCCTCCCGCCGGAACCAACCCGAGTTCGACGCTGCGTCGCGACAACGCTCCCGCAGCAAGATTTCCCAGGATCGCTCCCAGCCCCATCACGAGGAGCATCACGCTGGTGGCAGAAGCAGATCCGATCCCATTCTGATGCGCATCGGCGCCGATCTGCATGCAAACAAGATTTACGTAGGAACCAAGGCCATAGAAGAACATGATTCCGATGGTCGCTCGCAGGATCGGCCGCGCCCGCCATAGTTCGATAAGCTGGGCGCCGTGACAAATGAACAATTTCGACGAGAACGGCTCGGCGGACTGCGGTTCGGTCTGCCGCATGAGCAGAAGCACCGCCCAGCCAAGAATCGAAGACCCGCCGAGCACAACAATCGTCCAAAAGGCTCCCTGCCAGGGTCCGCCTTTCAAAACCGCCCAGGTGTCGAACATCCTGCAGCCGAGGTAGGCGCCAAGCAAAATAGCCGGGACCGAGAGCATTTCCATCAGCCCCACCGCCCGAGACAGTTTCTCGTCGGGCACAAATTCGAGCAGGATGCCGCGCTTCGCCGGCGCGAACACCGCCATCTGCGTCGCGAGCAACGCTGTAGTCGCAATCGCCAATACCAGCTGATGATACCAAAGCGCCACCGCCAGCGCGGCCAACAATAGAATCTGCGCCGCCGCCGCGAATTTCAACACACGGCTCTTGGCAAACCGGTCCGTCACCCACCCCGCCAACGGAGCGAACAGCACCAACGGAGACGCGAACAGCGCACAGAGCAGCCCTTTATGCCCATCAACATCGGTCCCCGACATCACGCCAGGAAACTGGACCAGCGCCAGCAGCACCAAATTGGCCGCGCTGCTATTGAAGGTGATCTGGGCTTGCGCGATCAGCAGTGCCGCGAGCGAGCGCCCGGAGGATTGGGGTTGGGGCATGGGAAAGACGGACCTAGCCTTATGGCGGACAAGGCCGCGGTGTTTCAAGCGCAGACCCAGCCGGAGCATCCCTTTTTTGTGCCGCCTCTTCCCGCCAGGAACGCAGTTCGCGCGCCATTCCTCCGAATCCGCCGGGAAAATCCGTCTCCAGACGGCGCAAATCGCCGTGATGACGGCGTACGCTGACCAGCGCCTGCTGAATTTCGTAACCCAGGCTCGGCCGGTCCGTGCCGTATACCCGCCATTTCAGTTCTCGACGCGTGTAGGGGGGGACGCCGCGCGCCTGCCCCTCGACCCAAGCGAGCTCCGTGACTTGCGGATCGAAACCGCAAAGATACCATGCCTCGATCGCCGGCACCGCCATGCCGACGGCGCGGAGCACACGGTCGCGGCCGTGGCGCCGGGGGAACCGTTTCTGCGTCTTCCGGAAGACGCCCCGCAACTGACAGAGCCGGCACTGCGGGTGAAAGTATCCCGGCGCCTCGTGTTCCGCCGTATGCACGACAGTGTCATCGGCGTCCACAACGACCACGAGTCCGTCGGCATCGGTGTTAAAATGCAGATGGCGCAGGATCGCCGGCAGCACCTGGGCGACATTCGGCCAGCCGCGGGCGCGCAGTCCCGGCTGCACCAGGACGACCGGCTCAGCCAGCGCAGCCTCTACCAGAACCCGCAACGCCGCCTCGTCCGCCGGTGACTCGCTCAACAGGGCCACCTTCATTTCATTCCTCGGGCACGCCGCCAAGAATTCCGCTGAACCAGAGGTCGCCGAGCGAGCCCCCGGCAATGATTTCACGCGCATCCGGCAGATCGCTTAGGCGGGAGAACGTGGCGCTGCGGCCTTTCTTGTTGGCGATGACCACCTCTTCCGGATGGTCCCGAAACAGATCGAGAAAAAAGGGCGACTGGGTCGTGGCGACGATTTGCACGGATTCCCGCTTCAGGCCGAAATTCGCCGGATAGCACAACCGGTACAAGGCATCGCGCACGTCGCGAAGCAACCGCGGATGGATGCCACGGTCAGCCTCCTCCAGACACACCACCGTGGGAGGGCGCGGGCAAAATGCCAGGGTAAGCACCGCCAGGGTGTAGAGGGTGCCCTGCGAGAGGTTCTCTGCCGTTAGCGCACGACCATCCTCCTTCAAGCGCAGCGCAAGGGTAACGCTAGATTCCGTCCGCCGCGACGCCACTCCCGAGAAATCCGGCAATGCCCGGCAGAACTCGGCCTCGAGTTGCGCAAATGTCGCTGGCTGCTGCTCGTGCAAACGTTCCAGGACCGCCCCCAGGTTGCGACCGTTCGAAGTCAGCTCAACGCCATCGGACAGCGCGACGGGTTCGGCCATCGCATAGTGGTCGAACAGATAGCCGCGGATTCCGTCGAGCCTTGTCCGCAACGCGGCCCAGCGAGCGCGGGCTTCGTCCGTGGGAGGGTGCCGCACCTCGATGATGTCACAGACCTGTTCGGACTCGCCCCGCAGGTGCACCTCGATCTCCGAGTCGGGCGGCGTGAAACGGAAAATGATCTCAGGCGTTTCACTGTGTTTGCGCTGAACCGACGGACCTTCCGCGAGGCGTTGATTCGTGGTGGCCGGCCGGGCAAGCGCCCGCAATCGCAAGAGGGCCTGAATAAGGCTGGTTTTCCCGCTGCCGCTGGGGCCGATAAGCAGGTTGAACGGTTCGAGACGAAGGCTCGTCGCGCGCAACGCCTTGAAATGCCTGAATTGAACCGAAGCGATCACCGTCGGAGCGTGGCAACTTGACAGGCGAAACGCAACAACAGCGCAGCCGCCGTGCTATTTTCCGATCATTCTCCGGCTAACGCTTCCAATGATAGCAATAGGCAGAGGATATGCGGGCTAGACTCCTTGAGTTGCGAAACATGTTGCGATCAGGTCAAGTTTGCGGACCGCGGTTCATTCTGGGTTTCAGTGTTCCAATCTCATGATCGCCCGGTCCGCGCAGCGGACCCTTAGCGAGGCGCTGGCTTCCGCCTTGATATGCCTCCAACCTCTGCAACGCATCAAGGCTCAATTTTGGTCTGAGGCGGCGCCTCGCTGGGATGTTCGGTCTGGATGGAGAAGCCCTTCGTCGTCATGGTGACCACGACATTCCCATCGATGCCACTGACGTAGGTCGGGATTTTCTGGTCGGCAAAGTACGAACGGATCCGTTTGCTGCGTTCGGAGAACCAGAGCTTCTTTGGGCTGGGCACGAGTGCGACCTTCGGATTCACCCGGGCATAGAACGCGTTCGGAGCTCCGCTCTCGGTTCCGTGATGGGGCACTTTGAGCAGATCAGCTCTGATGTCGATTTGGCCCCTGGCGAGCCAGGCTCCGATCTTGTCATTCAAATCGCCCGTGAATAACGCCCGGGTGCGCCCGTGGCTGAGCCTGACGATGATACTCGTGTCGTTGACATCGGTCTTGCCGACCGGGGTGTTCAACCCGTCGAACAGGCAAACGACGTCGAGCGTGATGGTCTTGCCCCACCGAAGGGGAATCTCGATCAGGCGTTCGCCGGTCCGGGGAGTGAAGTATGGGATCTGTTTTTCACGTAGAAATCGGAGAGTCGCTTCAGCATCCGCGCGATCAAACCCCCACGGCATCTCCGCGTCGGCCAGGTTGTCGGTTGGCGCCGGCATATTGCCGGCCACGCGGCCAACTTTGACTCCCGCCTCGATCAGATCCTTCAGCCGCCCGTAATGGTCTTTATGAAAGTGGCTGATAACGACCAGGTCTATCGCCGCGATCTGATGCGCCCGTAAAAATGCCAGCGCAGTTCCGCCGGCGTCATCACCGTCGGCAATGTCGATCAAGACCTTCCGCCCGTCAGGAAACTCGATCAGGTGACAATCGGCCTGCCCCACGCCGGGGGCCACATTGATCATCGTCCACCGCGTCTCCGGCGCCGAAGTCAGGACGTTTACACATGCCAACGCCGCCAATGCCGCTATCCGTGCAATCATAGAATTTATAAAATGTATCTATCTTTTCGTTACGCTCAATTGGGCTGAGGAGGCAGAGAAGACTGCCCTTGTCTGGGAGTGACAAGTTTTGCCGGGTGCATTTGCTGATTGACAGTCAAGCAGGGGAAGAAGCCTGCGCTCCTTCCGGTAAACCTCCGGAACCACCGTCAATCGGGAGATGCGCCCGATTCTCCCGTCGCCTTGGAAACCACCGGCAGACGGCGACGGGTGTTATGCTAACCACACAAGCAAATTCCGCAAACGTTGGGGCAATATAGGCGGCCGCCCCAATTCAGCATAGCCTGCAACGAGACTTCAAAGCGGGAATGGGGGCATGCCGATCCTCGCGATTATTATTCTTGGGGTTGTCCAGGGACTGGCGGAACTGCTGCCCGTCTCCAGCTCCGCGCACGTCATCGTCGCCGGGTTGGTCGCACCCGCCTGGCTCTCCCGCTGGCTTGAACAGGGACGATGGTATATCTTGGGATCTATTGGCTTTCGGCTTTTTGATCACGGCTTGGCGCTTGCGGCTGCCAGATCGCAGCAACGCAGGCTTGTCGACCTGATTCTATTGGGCCAATCATGAGAGTGTGCACTCGTAATGATTCCGCACGCCGCCATGCCCGCTCCAGATCTTTTGCCGCCCAACCGGTTCGAACACATTCCCGTGGCCGTTTTCCCCGACAGCCGGGAGGCTTCGCGAATCGTCGCCCGGGAGATGGCCATTTTGATTCGGACCCGCCAGCATGAAGGCCGCCATGCGGTGCTGGGATTGGCCACCGGTTCGACGCCGGTGAGTTTTTACGCCGAACTTGTGCGGCTGCACCGCGAGGAGCGTCTGAGCTTTGCAAACGTCATCACCTTCAATCTCGACGAGTACCGCGGTCTTCCCGCGGATCATCTGCAAAGCTACAATCATTTCATGCAGGTGCATCTGTTCGACCATGTCGACATTCCGGCAGATGGGATTCACCTGCCGGACGGGACCGTCCCGGCGGCGGAGGTCGACGCCCACTGCCGCGACTACGAGGAAAAGATCCGCGCTTCGGGCGGCGTCGATTTTCAGATTTTGGGCATCGGACGGACGGGGCACATCGGTTTCAACGAGCCGGGCAGCGCCCGGCGCTCCCGCACGCGGATGGTGACGCTTGATCCGCTTACCAGGCGCGACGCCGCCGGCGACTTCAGCGGTGAAGAGCACACGCCCCGCTATGCGATCACGATGGGCGTCCGCACCATCCTGGAGGCGAGGCGTATTGTACTCATGGCCTGGGGACAGCACAAGGCCGGCATCGTCCGGGCCGCCATCGAGGGCGAACTGACACCCCAGATAACCGCTTCGTTTCTCCAGGAACACGATCAGGCGCAGTTCGTGCTCGATCAGGCCGCCGCCGGTGCGCTCACGCGGTACCGGACGCCCTGGCTGGTCGGCGCACTGGAAGACCAGGGTCTGGCCTGGGACGAACGCATGACCTGCCGCGCCATCCTGTGGCTTTCCCAAACTCGCAGGAAGCCAATCCTCAAGCTCACGGACGAAGACTACAACGAGTCCGGGCTCCAGGATTTGCTCCAGGTCCACGGTTCCGCCTACGAAGCCAATCTGGCGGGCTTCTATGGGATGCAGCATACAATCACCGGCTGGCCGGGAGGCCGGGATCCCGCGCGCACCCGGCCGGGCGACGCGCCGGTGCGCCCACTGCGCGCGCCATCGGCAAATGTGTTCCCCAAGCGTGTGCTGGTGCTCTCGCCCCACCCCGACGACGACGTGATCTCGATGGGCGGCACGCTGTGCCGTCTGGTCGAACACGGGCACGAGGTCCACATCGCGTACCAGGTCTCGGGCGCCAACGCCGTCTCGGACGAATCGCTCTGGCATGCACTGCTCCTGGTTCGCGATCTGGGCTTGACCGATTCCGAATCGTCCCGGCGGGTTCAGGAGATTTGCGCGGCCTACGAGGCGACCGGTGTCCTGCCCGCCTCTGCGGAACTGGCGCGATGGAAGGCGCTGGTCCGGCGTCACGAGGCGCTCGCTGCCGCGCATGTTTGCGGCGTGCCGGCGCACCGGCTCCATTTTCTCGATCTGCCCTTCTACCACGCCGCCACCGCCCGCCGCCGGCAACTGGGCGAACGCGACGTGGAAATGATGCGTGAATTGCTCGAGGACTTGCAGCCGCACCTGATCTTTGCCGCGGGCGACCTCGACGACCCGCACGGGACTCACCGGCTCTGCCTCCACGCATTGCGCGACGCTCTCGGCAGGAGCGAGGGCAAGAGCTGGTTCAATGAGGCTGAGCTCTGGCTCTACCGCGGGGCATGGGCCGAGTGGGAGTTGGATGAGATCGATCTCGCGGTGCCGCTCAGCCCCCAGGAGGTCCTGCGCCGGCGTCGCGCGATCTTCCGGCACGAGACTCAGAAGGACCAGGCCCTCTTCCTGGGAGACGACCGCCGGGAATTCTGGCAACGCACCGAAGACCGGAGCCGCCGGCTCGCCGGGGCCTACAATGAGCTCGGGTTGGCAGAGTACGAGGCGATCGAAGCCTTCAAGCGATACAGTCCCGCGGAATTTCTCCAGCATGGTCAATTATAACCGGTTTCTCCTGTTGGTGGCCGGCCTGGGCGGCCTGCTCTACGGCGTGGATGTGGGGATTATCGCCGGGGCGTTGCCCTACCTGGAAGCGACCTCCGGTCTGAACGCCGGGCAGCTTTCCTTCATTGTCGCCGCAGTCCTGTTGGGCAGCGTGATCTCAACCTTGTTTGCCGGCCTGCTCGCCGATTGGATGGGCCGAAAACCGCTGATGATCGTCAGCGGCGTGTCCTTCGTGGCGAGCATTCCGATGATCGCATTGGCGCACGGTTACGGGCCGTTGGTGCTGGGCCGCCTGCTTCAGGGCATAAGCGCCGGGCTGATCGGCGTCGTCGTTCCGCTGTACCTCGCCGAGTGCCTGAGCGCGGCCCACCGCGGCCGGGGCACCGGGATTTTCCAGTGGCTGTTGACGCTCGGCATTGTGGCCGCCGCGGCGATCGGGATGTATTTCAGCATCCGGGTCGGGATGGTGGCCAGGCTTGGCGACGCGGACGCTCTGTATGCCTTCAAGGACAAGGCGTGGCGAAGCATTTTCTGGGTGTCGTTGCCACCAGGTCTTCTGTTCGTCTGCGGCAGTTTCCTGGTGACGGAATCTCCTCGCTGGCTCTTCCGTCGCGGTCGGAAAGACGCCGCCCGGGTGGCGCTGCTTCGTTCCCGTCCCGCCGATCAGGTCGAGCTGGAACTGCAAGAGATGGAGGCCGCCGCCGAAAGGGCAGGGACCGCCGTGGCCGGAGTGAAAACCACCGAGTCGTTGTGGCGCCGCAAATACGTGATCCCCTTCGTGCTCGCCTGTGTGATCCTCGCCTGCAATCAGGCCACCGGGGTCAATTCCATCATCGGCTACAACACGACGATTCTTCTGCAAAGCGGCCTGTCCGACCTCCAAGCCCATTGGGGTTATGTCATCCTCACCCTTGTCAACTTCCTGCTGACGATCGGCGGCATCCTGCTGGTGGACCGCAAGGGCCGCAAATTCCTCCTCTCACTCGGCAGCGCCGGCATCGTCGTTTCGCTGATCGCAGTCGGCTTACTCTTCCGACAGACGGAGAAACAGCGGGTGGATGTTCATGCCGCGGTCCAGGACATGGTCACCACCGACCAGAGGCTTTCGATTGCGCTAGACCAAGGCTCGGCGAACCGGCTGCTGGGGGCCTCCGGCGAGGAGGGCGCGACGCTGAGCGGCCGGCCGGTGACGCTGATCATCATCTATTCCTATGGCGACTTTCGCGCCGCCACCGCGGTCGCGCGGTCCCAGGATGCGAGCGCAGCCCCGGTGCAGATTGCGCGCGATAGCTGCGTGCCGCCCAACCCGGTGGTGGCCTTCTTCTCCAATCCCTTCGCCAGTCTCGACCAGGCTCGCACCGCGCCATTGAGAATCGAGAAAGCCCTGGTCACCCCAGTGCCGGACACAGGCCACGGATGGCTAACCGCCGCCTGCCTGTTTTGCTTCATGGCGTTTTTCGCCGTCGGACCGGGGGTATGCGTGTGGCTGGCGCTGTCCGAACTGATGCCCACCCGCATCCGCTCCAATGGCATGAGCATCGCCCTGGTGATAAACCAGGCCGTCTCCACCACCATCGCCGCCACCTTCCTGCCGACCGTCGGCAAATTCGGCTACGCGACGATGTTCTTCGCCTTCGCCGCCTTTACGGTGATCTATTTCGTCACGGCGACGTTTTTCCTTCCGGAGACAAAAGGGAAAACGCTGGAGGAGATCGAGGCCCACTTTGCGTCCGCCCATGGAAAGCCGGCGCCTGATCATGGCGGCAGCCGATAGCCAACCCATATATTCCCCAGTGAGAATTGCGCGGTGGTACAGACTGTATGCCAATATCGGTTCGGATCGTTCATGTTTGCGACGATTTTGTCGGAGGGCGGTGCGCTGTCACCGCCAACGGGTTTATGGGCGCTGACGGCGCAGCGCCCTCCACTTTGATTGCGGCCCTGCCGCGGTGCGAAATATCCAGGCTAATTCCATGCGACTCCCATCGTTATCCTGCTGTCTGGCGCTCTCGCTGCTGATCTCCGGTGTTGCGCGAGCCAACCCGGCTGACGAAGCACAAGCGCTTTCCCGGCGCATCGTTCCGGCATTGGCCGGCCAACTGGCGTTTCAAACCATCCGCCCGGAGAACGGACACGATGTCTTCGAGATCGAGAGCGTCGCAGGGAAGGTGGTTTTGCGCGGCAATAACGGGGTGGCCATGGCATCGGCGTTGAACCGTTACCTTGAGGAATTCGGTCATTGCGAGATCTCGTGGAATTGCGGGAATCAACTCGTCGTGCCCTCCCCCGCCCCGCCCGTGTCCCGGAAGGTCCGCGTGGTCAGCCCGCACCAGTTCCGGTACGCCTACAACTACTGCACCCACGGCTATACGATGGCGTGGTGGGACTGGCCGCGGTGGGAGCACGAATTGGATTTCCTGGCGCTCAAGGGCGTGAACCTCGCGCTCATCATCGAGGGGCAGGAACAGGTCTGGATCGAGGCGCTGACGAAGTTCGGCTACACCGAGCCGGAAGCCCGTCAGTGGTTGTGCCTGCCCTCGCACCAGCCGTGGCAGTACATGGCAAACATCGAGGCCTACGGCGGCCCGATGTCGCGCGACTACGTGGCACAGCGTCTCCGGCTCGGCCAGCGCATCGTGGAGCGGATGCATGAACTCGGCATCACCCCGGTGCTGCAGGGCTACTACGGGATCGTCCCGTCGAACTTCAAACGGCATTCCCCAGACGCGAAGATTCATCCGCAGGGCGAATGGTCCGACGGCCTTCCGCGGCCGGACATGCTCGATCCGCTCGATCCGCTTTTCGCGAAACTGGCCGCCGCGTTCTACGACGCCCAGACCAGGCTCTTCGGTCCGCCGGGTTTTCTGGCGGCCGATCCATTTCACGAGGGCGGCAGTACGGAAGGCATCGACCTCGCCGCGTGCGCCCGCGCGATCCGTGGCGCGATGGTGAAAGCCGGCCCCGGGACAACGTGGGTGCTGCAATCATGGATGGACAACCCCCGCCAGCCAATGCTCGACGCCCTGAACAAGTCACAGCTGCTCGTCCTCGACCTTGACTGCGAAGCAAAGGAGAACTGGCGTCTGCGCAGCCAGTTTGGCCAAACGCCCTGGCTCTGGTGCACGATCCAGAATTTCGGCGGCAACGTGGGCCTGAGCAGCCCGTTCGATATCCTGCGCGAACGGCCGGCCCAGGCGCTCGCTGAAGCCGGACCGGGCCATGGGCAGATGCGCGGAATCGGTGCGCTCATGGAGGGCAGTGAGACCGAGCCGCTGGTCTGGGAGCTCTTCTTTCACAACGCCTGGAGCACATCGGTGCCCGACGGTGACCTCTGGCTGCGCGACTACGGTCGCCGGCGATATGGTGCCGACAGCCCGTCTGCGCTCCGTGCGCTGCACCTCCTCCGGGAAACTGTGTACAACCCGCTGGCCGACGGCGCTCCGCTGAACTCGGTCGTGTGCGCACGGCCATCGCTCGAACCCTTCCCGAAGGCCCGGCGATGGGGCACGACCGAGTCACACTACGATCCCGCCAAACTGGTGGAAGCCTGGCAGAACTTGCTCGACGCAGCGCCGGCCTGCGGCGCCAGCGACGGTTACCGTTATGATCTGGCCGATGTCAGCCGTCAGGTGCTTGCCGACTTGGCCGGGCGTTATCACCAGGCGGTTTTGCAGGCCTATGCGCGCAAAGACGCGGCAGCGGTGCGCCAGCTCAGCGACCGGATGCTCGACCTGCTGAATGACCTGGATGCATTGCTGGCGACGCGGAAGGAATTCCTGCTTGGCGTCTGGCTCGCGGACGCGCGCCGCTGCGGCACGACGCCGGAAGAGTCGGATCTATGCGAACGCGGCGCCCGCGAACTGGTAACGACCTGGAATCGCTATGATTCCATCACCGACTATGCCAACCGCCAGTGGGCCGGCCTGGTCGGAACGTTCTATCGCGACCGCTGGCACACCTGGCTCGACGCCCTCCAGGCTGCGCTCGCG
>Ga0182027_10000935_pt1 | contig 49259 bp, 49 predicted proteins | sample 712E1DmetaG_FD_121300 | JGI IMG/M metagenome (GOLD analysis project Ga0182027, IMG submission 121300) | Permafrost microbial communities from Stordalen Mire, Sweden - 712E1D metaG (Illumina Assembly) | ecosystem: Environmental > Terrestrial > Soil > Wetlands > Permafrost | place: Sweden...
CCCGAGCTCTGACTTGATCACCGCCGTAGGGCACCACCTGGCTTGGATCGTTGTACGTCACGTAGACCTTGAAGGTCCTGGTGGTCCCAGCTTTCACATTGGCAATGTTGAGCCAGGCGATGCTGGAAGGTCCGCCAGTCATATCCGGCTTATACGCCCTGTTGTATTTCGGCGAGGTGCCAGTCACGAAACGCGCGTTCCAGTACTCCATGATTATTTTTGTAAACGCTTTTTTACCCGTGTTGGTAATACTGATGGTGTAGGTGTACTTGTGGTAGAGCACAATTTTCTTAGGGATGCCAGTTATGGTGACTTTTAGTCTATATGCGGGCACTGCCGCCACATTTGCCTCCTGCATGGGCATTGCCTCAGGATTGTTCGGCACAAAAACGGACAAAACACCCACGCAAATAATTATCGCGGCCATGGCCGTTGCAATCTTTTTATGTCTCCATATCCAAAGCTTCCAGCGCGCTTCTTTAGAACGGGATGATTTACTATTTAATAACCCCCTGCGCAGACCCTTTTTCGCTTTTGCCATATCTTTCTTCCTTCGTACCGGCTTCTTTGCCATTTTTCCCTGCTCCCTTATCCCCGAACCCCAACTACACAGAGGACGGTCCTCTGTGTAGGGAGTTTTATGTTATAATATTTTTTCTGACCACTTTCACTTTTTCCCATTTTTTACCCCTGTTATTTACCTTGTATTTAATTTCCTTTTTCTTGTTTCCAATTTTAAGTCTTTATTAAGTTTACGCTTTCCTGCCCCAAATTATTCCCCCAAACCGCCCATCCGTCAACCCCCTCATCTTTCCACACTCCGCCGCCCCTACCCACCCAAATACACAGAGGACCGTCCTCTGTGTAGCAGATTATTGTATTTTTAGTATACCGAGCTAGAGCTCTGAGCTGTTGGCAAGTTCCAGCTTTATATCATCAATGATTTTCTTGTTTTCTTCATAGTCTTCCAAAAACTGCGGATATTCTCCCCCATCAAATAGTTCAAGAATCCTTTTGGGGCGTACCCAATCCGCATGTTTTGTCCCCAGATAATATGGCAGGCTAGAAAACTCCCAACTTCTGTAATTGGGCGGATTCAGATGAATGTACCTAGAAATATGCTGAAGGTACTCATCTTTTGTAATCCGACTTGCTTTAAATCTTTCCTGAAACAAGGGTCCGCTACGTCCATACCGCTTATTAAAGTAAGAAACATATGCTGTACAAGCCCTGCGAAGAAGATCTGTCATTCCTGTGGAATCGTGTTGATAAATTAACAAATGAAAGTGATTAGGCATCAAACAAAAAGCTGCCAATTCAACCCTGTCACGCAACGATTCATAAACGTGATAGTTTTTGTCCTTGATAATTTCAGACCCCAAATAACGCTTCAGCAAACTCAGAAATACAGCGTAGTCCCTGTCATCTTTAAATATATCGCCCTTGTTTAGACCACGGTTATAGACATGGTAATAGCTATCTGGTACATAGTCTTTTTCCCTGTTACGACTTGGCATTATCAATACTATAACACATTCTCCCCTACACAGAGGACGGTCCTCTGTGTAGGGGAGAATTGGTGTGGTAAGTTTTTTACGATGTGGGGTTTGCGCGGGAAAGCTTAATCGTTTTACAATACGCCCATGGATACGCAGAATCTTGGACCGATTATATTTGTCCTGGTTCTAGCTACCCTTCTGGGTGGCTCAATAATTTGGCTGCTATATCATTCTGTCAGAAAAACTGTGCGGGTTTTTCGCGCCGCCCCACAAATTGAATCAACTAGCAATCGCGTTCTTTCTGTCCTTGTACTTACTCTTATCGCTATATCTGCTGTTCTTCTATACCAAATCGCGTACCCGTATCATCCGCCTGGTGAGCTTAAATCTAATATCTACCATACCTACCCTTCATCGATTCCTGACTGGCACATGAAAGCCGTTGCTTCATTTTGCGCGTTTGTCTTGGCGGTAGTTTTTGGTTTTCTTATTCATCCAGTCCAAAAGCCGCGACCCAGGGGTTCGTCTAGGCTTTATAGGCTTCCGGTTCTAGGCTGGATTTTAAAACATAAGGTGGCCTCAACTGTTCTGTCCTTGGTAATCTTGACTATATGTATCCTGGTTTATCAGGAAGTGGCACTGCAAATGAATAGGCATAGCTTTCAGCAGGCGCGGAAAAATATTGATATTGTTTACGCCGACATTGTTGCCAAAGTCGGCCCACCCGACAACTCAGAACGTATGAGCACATGTTCAGTTTACCATGGAGAATTCTCGGATGGACCTACGTCGTGTAATCTGGATACTGCAATTATTTACGGCGTTAAAGACAAAAATGATGCAGATGCGACCATCAAAAAAATCCAAGATAGGATGAATAATTATAGAGATTTATTCACCCCAACCAAGACTCCTGATCTTTCAATTAAAGATACTCTGGCAGTTAATACTGTCTATCACATTGCCTCAGTTAGCTACAAGTCTGCTGGCTTAGATTGCGGTGTCGGGTATGTCTATGACACGCCTACCGAGACAGACTTGAGCCTCAAAGACAATACTAAGAAGCCGCTCCAGATGAATATTGGATGCTGGGGTGGTGCAAGAAGTAAGTACTACACGCTGTCACACTAAATAAAACCAATAATCTGCTTGTATTTAGCTGAGGAATTTAATATAATTTGCCAAACTGTCAAGTTTGGTGAGTATGAGAAAAAATTTCCACTGGATCGTTTCCGCGGGTGGGTTGATAACCGCATTAATCGTGGCCGCTTTTTTAATTGTGTCTCCGGCCAAAGCCGATGTTCCTACCTCTAGTTGGCTAGGAATTGCTCCGTTGAGCCTGCAAAAACAAGCCAATTTATCAGTAATACCACCATCTTGGAACGGAAACATTGACTGTTTCCAAGAAGACGCATATAGCTGTGTGGTTAGCACGGCCTATGGGACTTTCAACACCAACAGTGGCGTAAAGCTAAACAATAATTCATCGTACAGATCGGTAATAAGCTACATAGATGGTCGAGCACACTCTATACCAGTTCCCAATTCAGGCACGATAATTAACTACACAACCGAACCTGTTTATGGCCTATACTTTTATTTCACCAATAATTTTACAAGCTCAATGGTCAAGGATACCGACTACGGCAGTAACACACCTCAATATCAAATTAACCGATTATATGATTCAAAATTGGCCGATAAAGCCGGCCATCGCCTGCCCGCCGACTATGCATCAATGAGCTTTTCGGCTAATGGACAGTGGATGGTGATATCGGAACCAAACATAGCCATGTTAAGGGTAAACCTGCAGACTTTCGAAGTTACGCCTTTCGCACCAGGTTTTAATTACACCATAGGTCTGAACCCTCTACCCCAAACAGCAATAAGTAATGACGGCCGGTATGCAACGGTCGCCTCAAAAGATTTTGGCCGGTTCGCTTTATACGATTTAGATACTTGTGTTTCTGTGCCAGATACAATAAGTGGCCCGGTTAGCTGCCAGTCACGGGACCTACAAAGCTATATGGGACAACAGATTCCTGGCTATACAAATGCCAGCAACATAAGGTTTATTAGCGACGATACGCTAAGCTTGTATGCCACTTCTGCCCAGGGCTCTACACGAACGACCGCCAAATATGTGTTGGCCAATACGTCTGGAATTATCCACCAGCAAGACTATCTGGCTTTAGGCGATTCGTATATTTCTGGCGAGGGAGCTTTTAATTACCAAGAGGATACCGATACGGTCGATAATAAGTGCCATGTTTCTAAAATATCTTACCCCCTGCTGGCAGGCCACGACTTAAACTATAATTCTTATCATTCGGTGGCTTGCTCTGGTGCTCATACGACCGATATAACCGACACAAGCAATGGCTACAAAGGGCAAACGACTTATAAGAAAACAAGAAAGGAACTAGAGCAAAATGGTGAAATCTCGCAAATCCTCACCAATTTTTCCCAGGGCTATATTGACCAGCTAGATTTCGTTAGCCAATACCAACCCAAAGTTATCACGGTTTCCATTGGCGGCAACGACATCGGATTTTCCAGCATAGTAAGGAAATGTGTAGTTAGCCCCGACGCCTGTTATAACACCTACGAAGACCGCTTGGAACTAGTGCGGCAGACTAATAATAAAATCCCTACACTTGTTGATACATACACAAAAATCAAAAATGCCGCAGCTCCTGACACCAGAATTTATGTAGTTGGCTACCCACAAATCGCCAAACCTGGTGGTGATTGTGGCGCTAATGTGCACTTAGATGCTCAAGAAATTGATTTCTCTAGAATGCTTGTTGATTACCTGGATAGTGTTATCAAAGTTGCGGCCGACAAAGCTGGTGTCAAATACGTCGACGTTCAAGACGCTTTGTACGGCCACCGATTATGTGAAGCTGGGCGTGGTTCTCTGGCTATGAACGGCCTAACACTTGGCAAAGATTCTCCAGTTAATACCTTTGGCCCTCTTGGCAACGAATCGTACCACCCAAACAATATGGGTCACCAGCTCCTCGAGAACAAATTACTAGCTGCAACTCACAATTTAACCGATTCTATGCCGACTCCGAACACGTTCGCTGTTCCTCCTGCGGAGAACGGGCTAGAGATTCTCAACGCTACACTTAGTGGTAGAGCGATTAACGTAGCAAGTTTTGATGATAGCATCGCGGATAATTTGGTATATAAGCAGGCTTGGTGGAACATTAGCGTAGAGGGTGTTAAATATGCCTTAAAACCCCTAGCCTCTGGCTTTCGGGCGGTTCTGCAATCGGAACCAGTAGGTCTGGGCACTTTTACCACAGATTCAACTGGCAACCTTTCTGCCCAGGTTCAAGTGCCATCTAATGTCCCTGCTGGATTCCACACTCTGCATATCTATGGCACAAATGTTGCTGGCGACCCCATAGATATTTACAAATTAATATATGTTGCGTCCAGCCAAAGTGATATCGACGGAGATGGGGTTGCAGATAGTAATCAAGCTTGTGTTGGTATCTCGGCGATTGGCCAAGACTACGACCAGGACGGAATAGACGATGCCTGCGACGGCAATATTGGCGAAGCTCCTCCTCCGCCTCCCGCACCAGTCATACCAGACCCAGAACCTCAACAACCAACCCCTAATCCGGAGCCTAGTGCACCATCCCAAGATTCACCGCCAGCAGATATCCAGCCTACTGAAAATCCCCAAGCCTCAAGTCAGACTGACTCAAGCCCAACTACGGATGATATCCAAGTTGTTGACTCACCAAGTGATAATTCCCTAGACAGGTCAGTTCTTGTGTTAGCTCTATCCCAAAACCCTAGTACCCAACAGGTTAATAGCTCGATCAATCAATCTGTTGATACAACTCACTCACCAGAGTTTGCTGTAGACCAGTCCTCAGAGATCCAGACCGATAATTCTAAAGTCCTGGCTTCTAACATAGAAAGTGTCTCTCCAGCCCCGCAAAAACCTACGCAGCAAATCAGCCATTACGGCTGGCTTGAATGGGCTGGCCTCGTGCTAGCCGCTCTCCTGATTATTTTTACCCTGATTAAATTACCGCTTTAGAGCACTATTGTAATAACCAAGCACATATTTTTCATTACACAGAGGACGGTCCTCTGTGTATAGCGTTCAGGTTGTTTTTGCTCTGGGGCGGACTACTGGCTTACGCGGCAATAGCAAACCGGCCGACTTCACGCTCTTCAAGCTGAAATTTCGCATCTTCTAAGGCCAGGACAACTTCTGCAATTTCGCCTTGGTTTAGCTGATATCGACCTGTCCATTCGTGGTCACGGCCGCGCGCGGCCATTACGGTCCCATCTGTCTTTAGATAATATGCTCGCTCAACTGGTCCACCATTAAAATGAATCATCCCTAAAGAGTCTTTAACGTCTGCACCGTGTCCCTTGAGCAAGAAAGAAAAATCGATATTACGAAAAGTTGTTCCCCTAATTTCGACGTCTACATCTTTGGCCGAAGCATCTACATGAACTGGCTTGAACTGCTCTTCGCTCTCTATTACTCCCCTCTTCAGGGCTTCATCAAGGGTAAAAAAAGCGTTTTTATACATCATTGCTCGCCGCCCGGACATTTTCATAATGCGGCGAGAGTATCTTACGAGCTTTCTAAACTCCCGCGAATCCGTTATTTCTTCTTCGCCTTGTTCTGATAATGGGGCTTGGTTTGGGTTTTCCATTTTTGTTTCTCCTACCTTTTTTAGGCGGATATCCCTTCAGGTGGCGGCAAAGCTAGCGCTGCAGCTCTCGGGAACTGAATTACTACCCCTTCCTGAAGCTCCGGACCCTGTTCATCCCGGCGAGCAACAAGTTTTACTACTCTATGTCCAGATTCGTGCCCGGGACCCTGCCTCTCCAATTTTAATCTTTCGACTACGTTTACTACGGCCATAAGAGCCACCATGCTCGGGAGTAAATCATAACCCTGCATCTCTCCCTGTTCGACCCCTGCTTCATCTGGATCGCGGGATTCTGCCGCTTGTTCCTCGGTCCCAACTGCTAACATCGTCTTAGCCCAAGGAGCACGACTAGATAGATCGGCGCTTAGACCTTCTAAATCAGCTCCCTCCCAGTCTCTCCGGGCAATTGCAGCACGCCGCTCTCTAGTTTCCCTAAAAGCTTGTCTCCACAGATCTTCGTCTATAAAACCCTTGGATAGTTTTTCCATTGTTTTTATCTACTTGGCCCTACTGGCCACTGCTACCCTATACCGCGAATAATACTCCAATAGGCATTAGCGTCAAGGGTTTATTTTTTGTGCTCAGATTTATTGAGCCATAGTATATAAAAAACACTCCTCTACGGAGTGTTTTTTGCTGACTTGAGTCTTGCTTAGGCGGCCTTGCGTTCAGCTTGGGCCACTTCCCCTTTTTTGGCCTCCCTCTCTCTAGCTTCGGCCGCGCTATCTAGTGACACTTCCCGGGCGTTTTTAATTGCGATATTTGCCAACATTCTATGGACTAGCGGATTATCACTTTCGAGCCTCTTTTGGCCCTCCCTATAGAGAACAGTGGAGTATTCACTCCCCCTCTTGTAAGAATTGAAAGTCTTGGGAGGCATACCGTCCACGTCCGTTTTGATAACTTCGGCATTTACTCTTTGTTTGCGCCTGCCATCATAATCAGAGACACTAATTTCACTGTCGAGTTCATCGCCTTTAGCGACTAACGACTGTTCTAAACCGCGCCCCCTATGAGAGAGATCCCTTTTCCTATAAATTGTGGAGTGACCAAGATAATCCTCGTTTCTCTCGTCTGCTCCTTGAGCGACAAGCTTCGCCTCATTAAACTCGTTTAAGACTTTAATATCGGGGTCTATTACTATCTTTTCGCCTGACATTTTTTATTTTTCCTTCTTACAATTTTTATTAGCTTTAGACTGGGTATATAGTAGCATACTTATGCTTAAACGTCAATATTATCTGACAATATCAACTTCTGACATATGAAAACAAGAGTGCTAATATCTTTTTAGTAGAATGGAAAAGATATATAGGCTCTCCAAACTGAAAATAACCGTCTGGCTGTCTTTTGCGGCGGCTTTGTTTTATAGCTCTTGGCCGCTTGGTTTTTTGTTAAATCCGTCTGTTGGGCATCACGATCTTGCCAGCCAGCTTGAGGCTCCGCATCAACCTTACAGTTGGGTATTTATCGCCTTGGACGTTTTGACAGGGATATCTCTGGTTATTGTTGGGGCAATGCAGCTTCGGATACGTAGGAGTACTACGATGACTCTCGTTATCTCTAGCTATATGCTGTTTGGCGCCTTAGTAGCCATTGCGGCACTTTTGCCGCTAAGCTGCGACCCTACCCTAGGCCAGTGTGGTCCACTCATTCGTGCACCCAGAGTTATTGTCCATGGTGCTTCTAGTATAATTTCGGTCAACATGTTGCTGATAAGCGTTTTGCTTCTTACCAAGATGGTGTACGAGGGCCGACGTAGAAAAATTATTCAAGGTGTTTTTGGGCTGATACTTGGCGGCTGGTTAGTTTTCGGAATCGGGTCGCTACTGGAAATGGCACACCATATACACAGTAACTTCTTGCAATACTACTTTATAACGGTGTGCAGCTTATCAATAATCTTGGTTGTCAGCGTTGTTAGCTACTTTGAAGAAGAGGTGTCTCCCCCACCAGTCCCCCGACAAGATTGATACTGTTTCTACAGAACCAGCTATTTGGTTAGATAAACGTTTTTCTCTGTTAAAATAGCCCTATGGCACTTTCTATTGGAATTGTAGGGCTACCTAACGTTGGTAAATCTACCCTGTTTAATGCACTGACAGATGCCGGTGCGCTGGTAGCTAATTATCCTTTTGCCACAATTGAGCCAAATACTGGGATAGTTCCTATCCCCGACCCTCGTCTACATAAACTAGCCGAGCTATATAAAACCCAAAAAATTGTACCAGCGACGGTTCAATTTGTAGACATTGCCGGTTTAGTAGCTGGAGCCAGCAAGGGCGAAGGCCTGGGCAACCAATTTTTGGCACATATCCGCAGCGTAAATGCCATATGCCATGTGGTTAGAGCCTTCGCGGATTCCGACGTAACAAGAACTGGTAGTAGCGATCCAAGAAACGATATAGACATAATTAATACCGAGCTGGCTTTGGCCGATTTACAGACCGTAGATAGACGTCTGCCCCAGTTACAAAAGGAGGCAAAAGCCGACCAAAAGCTCAAGCCCCAAGTCGATTTTTTGGAGAAGATTAGAGATATTTTGGATACCGGGAAACCACTTTTTACTGAGGTAGAAGTCGCCAGCCACGAACTTTGGGGATGGCTGCAAAAAGAACTACAGCTACTTACTGCTAAACGAGTAATTTATGTGTTCAATGTTGACGAGGCAGCCCTAAGTGATGAGGCCAAGAAAGCCGAGCTAGCAAAGACGGTTGCCCCCACCCAGGCCCTGTTTGTGTGCGCCAAACTAGAAAGCGAATTATCCGGCCTGGACGAACCAGACCGCGTGGAACTTTTGGAAAGTTATGGGCAAAAAGAAAGCGGTTTAACCCAGGTTATTCATACAGCCTACGAAACGTTAGGACTACAAAGTTATTTAACTGCCGGCGAAAAAGAGGTACGCGCCTGGACAATTGCTACCGGGGCTACTGCCCCACAGGCCGCCGGTGTTATTCACGGAGATTTTGAGCGCGGGTTTATTGCCGCACAAGTAGTAAATTATAACGATTTAATAACTGCCGGTTCTGAAATTGCCGCTAGAGCCGCTGGTAAAATCCGTACCGAAGGCAAAACCTACGTTATGCAGTCCGACGATGTCGTAGAATTTCGATTCAACGTCTAGATAATTACTTTAGGCCAGCTAAGGTTGTGCTCCAATTGGTACGCGTGGCCAGCCAGGCTTGTACCGCTGGGCTACCGAGGTGTTTTGGTCTGTCTTGCGGTGTATTGGCGCTATCGCCGGCGATAATATCGTACGTGTAATTAAGTTTAATAGGTAAATAGTTGCCTGTTTTGGCTCTAGCCAGGCAATCGTCTTTGAATTGAGCGCAACTGGGGGCTAAATCGACCCATTTTTGAACCGATGAATTCACAGTTGTCTTGATATGTACGTTTACTATTAATGATTTGGTTACTTCTTGGTCAAACCATTGGTCGAATATCAGATTGCCAAGGCTATATACGATGAGCTTACCCTTGTAGGCTTCGGTGTCTTGTATTACGTGGGGGTGGTCACCAAACACGACGTCCGCACCAAGGTCTATCATCTTACGATATAACTCATGTTGGGCGGCGTTGGAGGCGATAGCATACTCTGTGCCACCGTGGGCAAAGACCCAAACCGGCATATAGGCGGCATATTCGCTGATTTTTGCTAGCTCCGCATCTGTTGGTTGGCGCGCCAGCCAGTGGTAACCGCACATTGCGATAGGCAGTTGCTGTTTGGCTGTACCCACATACACCGGCAAGGATATCACTTCGCATAAATCGTTAGCTTGTGCTAAATCATAGTGCCCAAAGAACTGAAAACCAGCTTGAGCAAGATTAGTCTGTGTTTGAGCAAAACCGTCTACTCCAGTGTTGCCGGTGTGGTTATTGGCCAGCGTAAAAGCGTTAAACCACTTACTCGCCACCGATAGATAATCTGGTGAACACGAGAAAATTAGCGAATCTACTTGGGTTTGGTAAGGAACATTCTTATTATTTACCGGGCATTCCAAGTCGGTAATCCAAGCATCTTGTTTGTCCCGTCCGAATTCGCTGAGTCTTGAAAATGGCCAGTTATATTTTTCCGCGCTGCGCTGGGCATAGTAATCAATGCCTCTGCCCCAAAAAACATCGCCAGAGATAAAGTAGTTACCGACAAGATTCTGTGGTGCTGGGGCTTTGGTAGTTTGCGGGGTTGTTTGAGTGGATGCGGAATCTACAGGGGTAGATTTGTGGGAAAAATGCCGTATACCTACAGCACTAACCCCAACTACTATCAGCGTATACCCCAAAAGCAACAAGGCTTTTTTGCGTCCCATGTACCATTATTTAATCAGAGTTTGCGGGAAAAGACGAAAGTTTTGAAAATTGATGGTTGTAGACCTTGGCGGCGCTACTGGGCGCACCCTTGCGGGCGCGCCCAGAGCAATTCCTTAAACGCATGGTGGAGATGTTTTGGGCCATTGGCCCGATAACCAACTGGGGGAGTAATGCTCCCTTTTGTAGGCGTTCTCGGCCACCCACATTTGCTGCAACGGCGGCCATTTATCGGCCGTCCCGTGCAACTCAGGTGCATAGGTGCTCATGAACCATGGTCCCATCTGCAACCCTCCATAATGGGGGTTATTACTGGCGTGATCTGTCCATGATGCCTCACCACTATGGATGCAAAGCCACATCCCTTTGTGTGGGATGTTTAGCGCGTGCTTCTTCGCATTGACATTCCGATGCCTCCACAGCCTGGCGTCCCAGCGCAAATATGTAACATTGCTAGTCCGTCTTTCTGTGTAGTTCGAATGGACTGGCTTCAAAAGCGCCGTTTTTTGCCAGTGCCAGGTAGACGTTCGGTAGAACTTAACCGCCAGACGGTACGTAACTACTTTGCTTGAGTCACTTACAGCGAGGGCTGAACTGGTAAAAACTACGCAACACAGCACCGACACTATAAGTGCCATGGCTAATCTATTCATGCGTGGCATCAACTGCCTCCTATTAAAGAACAACAAATCCATCGTGGATTCATCTATGTCTTAGCCGTCAGTTTGTAAGCCATCGTCGCCGCCCACACATAACGCGAGTGACTAGGCTTAAAGTCCGAATCCCCCAGGTTGGCGTACATTCACTTTTGGCGAACGTAACTCCCTGAGAAAAATTTTTCTATCGGACTGGTCTATCAACCATCCCTTACATTGTACCATCTGTTATGGTGCTTAGCCTAACAGGTAAAAACGCTCTAAATTACCCTTCGCGCCGGCAATCTCGGAGTCGGCCTTGGCAATGATTTTGAACGATTTTTTGGCCCAAACCTCAAAATCTTTTAAAATCTTCCGCCTAAGGGCATCATTTTTAATAACACCTTTGTTAATATCTTTCTCCCCCGCCTCAAATTGTGGCTTACACATAGCCACAATAAGCGAACCGGGCCGACAAAGTGTTTTTATATGAGGCAAAACGTCGCGTAGTGAGATAAAGCTAACATCAATTAACACGATGTCGGGCTGCGCGCTTAGCTTATTTACATCACGTATGTCTGTTTTTTCGTGAAGTTCTACCCTGTTATCGGTGCGCAGTTTGGGATGCATTTGCTCAGCCCCCACATCAACAGCAATAACTTTTAATGCTCCATGATGAAGGGCAAAATCAGTAAAGCCACCTGTGCTGCTACCAACATCCAGCACCGTTTTTTTTCGAAAATCTAGTTTCAGCCTGTCGGCTACACTAGCTAGCTTTAGTGCTGCCCGCGATACATATTGCTCAGTAATACTCAGTGTGATTTTTTCACTTTGCACAGGGTGGCCAGGCTTGGTTTGCATCTTACTAGCAACCTGAACATAACCAAGTTTTATATAATTTTCAGCCTGGCTGCGAGTTTCTACTAGCCCTCGCGCTACAAGTGCCTGGTCTAACCTAAGTCTTTTCATCTTATATTACCCCCTCGCTCGGGCGCGGTAGCCCCCCGTAGTTGTGTCTACGCTTACAATGTCGCCCTGTTTAATAAAGGCTGGAACTTTAACAGACATGCCAGTTTCTAAAGTGGCATCTTTGGTGATGGCACTGCTGGTATCTCCCTTTACAACGTCCTCGGTATAAGTGACTTTGAGTTCTACGTTTTTGGGCAGTTCAATATTTATTACGCGGCCATTAAACAGTTGAGCGGTTATTTTATCACCTTCACGCAAATACCCACTTTTGTCTTCTACTAGCTCAACGCTAAGTTCAAATTGCTCATAGCTGTCTACGTCCATAAAATAATAGTTCGCGTTGTCGCTGTATAAGTACTGAACACTGCGGTTAGTAACATCCGCGCTATCTAGCTGTTCATTGCCTTTGAAGGTCTTTTCCAGAACCTTACCGTCCAGCAAACTTTTGATACGAACATTAACAATGGAACCACCGCGGCCCATAACTTTTTGGTTATAATCAACTACCTTGTGCGGAACACCGTCTAGCTGAAAAATTGTCCCTTTTTTAAGGTTTGTTATACTTAAGCCCACTGAAAAATCTCCTCAAACAAGGCTCTGGTTGCAGGAGTAAGCTCGGCTTTTCGCTGAAGAATCTCTTGCCTTGTCATTGTGATTAACTCCCCTTCAAGCGCCTTTATGGCGGTATCCGGGGTGGCAGTAATCTCGTAAGCACGAGCATGGACTTTGACCGGTTCGAGCTGGTGATCGGACTCAACTTTTACTATCCCCAAAAAGTTAAAATCCGATTGTTTGGGCCTTAGAGAAGTTTCTTCTTTTATCTCTCTCCACACGGCCTTTTTTGGCTTTTCGTCATCTGCAATTTTCCCTCCAAAACAACCGATTAAGCCCGCCGCTCCAATTTTTGGGTCGCCATTGCGAAACTGAAGCAGGTAGTTATCACCCTGCTTTATCAGCCCGAGTGCGATGTTTACTTGCCTCATAGCTCCTAGCCGTTAGATACGAATGGTAAAAGCGCAATATGGCGGGCGCGCTTGATGGCACGCGCCAACTGGCGCTGTTTACTTTCGGTTAAACCGGTCTTTTTACGAGATTCAATTTGCCCGTACTGGTTAATGTAGCGTTGCAGGGTTTTAAAATCCTTGTAGTCAAAATATGCTACGTCCGTCTTTGATTTAAATATCTTTGCCATTTATTCTCCTTAAAATGGTATTTCATCTAGGTTAATAGGTTCATCGCCGATGTCTTCAATAACGACATCTTCTTCTTTTTTATTGCCGGTTGTCTTCTTGGTTGTTGATTTAGCTGGAGCACTGGCTGTTTGGTCGATCCCGGCATCTTGCGAACTGCCGCCACCTGCCGCACCGCCTAAGAATGTTACATCCTGCGCAACAACTTCAACTTTACTACGTTTTACGCCGTCCTGCTCCCAGCTACGGCTTTGCAAACGTCCGTTAACTAAGGCTGGGCGGCCTTTGGTTAGATATTGCGCTACCCGCTCGCCCAAGGGGCCCCAGGCCACAATATCAATAAAATCTGTGGCTTCTTGCCAGTCGCCTTCTGCATTACGATAACTACGGTTTAGGGCCAAACTAAAGCTGCAAACATTGTGGCCATTTGGCGTGCTGCGCAGTTCTGGGTCGCGCGTTAGATTGCCCATCAAAATTACTTGGTTAAAACTTCTTGCCATGTCAATTTCCTCTTTTTACTCCTTAATTGTACTACTCTTCTTCTTTAGATTCGTTGTCTTTGTCGTCTTCTTTATTGCCCCGCTCAGCGGCTTTTTTGGCTTTTTCGGCCTTTGCTGCCTCTGCCTTGGCTATTGCTTTTAGGTCTGGACGGGTAATCAAAAATCGGATTACTTCGTCGGTAATGTTTAGGGATTTTTCAATTTTGGTTAAAGCTTCCGCAGGCAGTTGGACGCTATAAATTACATATACCGCAAACTCCTGCTTTTTGATTGGGTAAGCCAGTTTACGCTTGCCCCAATTATCGGCTTTGGTGATTTTACCACTGTCACCAGCAATAATTTTTTCTACTTTGGCAGATGCCTTTTCTAGATCGATTTCTAAATCTGGGTGGTAGAGCACCGCAATTTCATACTCGTTCAAAATATGAACTCCTTCCTTTGGGTTAAGCCCGAGCACCAGTTGAGCCGTCTCGAGCTGAATTTGTTTTTAACAAATCAATTGTAACTGATTTACCCCTGTTTGTAAAGCTACGCAGCCAATACCAGTTCAGCTGCTTCTCGGAGGATTTGATAATATTCACCAAACTTATGCTCCGGCACTATGTTCCTCAGGGCTATGTCGGGGTCAGTACCATTGCTGGTGATCATGCGCCTATCTTGGGCCATATGATAATATGGCATGATTGGTCTGGCTACTTCATCCATAGCCCTATAAACCACCCGTCTCCCAATCTCCTGTGCTGCAGTCTCGTCATCAGAACACAAAAATGTTTCCCATTTCTCTCTAGAAATTAAATCACCTATTTCCTGTTGAAGCGCGTAGTGCACAAGAAAGTTGCCAATTCTATTGCGTGTATGAGGTGCTGCCCGTTCATTGAGCCCACGTTCTACTGTGGTAACCAAACCACTAGACAAGAATTCATATTGTCTGTCGGATAAAGTTGTTATAGCAAAGGAATCAGGGTCTCGTGCAGTGAAGTCCAGGGCTTCCCTCGGAACTACCCCGCTGAGATAAAGTCCGGTTATGATGACCTTTGTTGATTCGTCCCCAGGAATTTTTGGGCCTACATAACGCCTCCCCCTACCAATGAAGTGGTGATAGCTTCCAGGATTGGAGCTACCGTCAGACATGTCAATACTTCGATGATAAATATCCGGGGCCCAATAGCACCTGCTACGCCTTAACGTCATGCCCGCATTGTCTTGAAGCATCGGAGCAAGTTCTGGGTGCTCGCCGTGGTGCAGACAGCCCCTAAGGCATATTTGTTCTGGCTCAAAGAGAATTGGGTAGACAAGAGGTAGCCCTTCAAAGTCATATGTGGGAGCAAGACGTATTCCCTCTGCAGCTGCCAAGCCTAGCCTTCCGTTTTACCTAGATTATTACCTACATCTTAAAAAGCTTGCCCTTATTAAACAAGCCCTAAAATTGACAACGTTTCTAAGTTCTTACTTACTCGTCTGGCATGTCGTCGTAGACGTCGCCGCCAGTATCTTCGTCGTCTGCGCTTGAACCCGCGAAGACCTGGTCTACACTATCAACCAATACTGCCCTTGGGCGTGAGCCCTCGGCTGGGCCAACAATACCCTGCTCTTCCATCATATCCATGAGCCTAGACGCGCGGCCATAGCCAATGCGCAATTTGCGCTGTAAAAGCGAGGTGCTGGCCTTACGGCTGTTAATAACTACCTCTACGGCATCTTTCCAGGCGCTGTCGTCAACGGTTCCCTCGCTTGAAGATACAATTCCACCCCTACCGCTTAGCTGAACGGGCTGGGATATAACTTCATCATCAAATTGTGGTGGACGTTGACCCCTTAAGAAATCACAGACCTTGGTCGTTTCGTTGTCGCTAATAAGGGCTCCTTGCACGCGTTTTGGCTTGGTGAATTCGGGGATACTAAACAGCAAATCTCCACGACCCAGGAGCTTTTCAGCTCCGGCTTGGTCGATAATAGTGCGCGAGTCTACCTGGCTAACTACCGTGAAGGCAATGCGTGCAGGCACGTTTGCTTTAATTAAGCCGGTAATTACGTCTACACTCGGGCGCTGAGTGGCGATTACTAAGTGGATACCAGCAGCGCGGGCCTTTTGAGCCAAACGTACGATTAAGCTTTCCACGTCGCGGGAGGCCATCATCATAAGATCGGCCAACTCATCAATTACCACAATGATATAAGGCATTCCCTCTTCTTTTTTAACGGTATTGTACTCGTTGATATTACGTTTACCCACCTCTGAAAAAGCTCTGAGGCGTCGTTCCATCTCGGCGACCGCCCATTTTAAGGCACTAATACATTTTTCGGGCTCATTTATTACCGGGCTGAGCAGATGCGGGATGTCCTTATACAGGTTCATTTCTACTTGTTTGGGGTCCACTAATATGAGTTTTAGATCCGATGGACTGTTACGGTAAAGCAGGCTGGTTAGAAGAGTATTAATCATTACGCTTTTACCAGCGCCAGTTTGCCCGGCAATCAAAAGGTGGGGCATGCGCTCTAAGTCACCCACGACTGGTCCGCCGGCAATATCTTTGCCGATTACAAACTCTAGGGGACTCTTTGCCTCATTCCATTCGCGGCTGGTAAATAAGCTGTGTACCGTAACGCTGGCCGGTTTAACGTTTGGCACTTCAACTCCTACGGCACGCTTGCCGGGAATTGGAGCTTCCATTCGGATACTATGAGCGGCAAGATCTAGGGCCAAGTTATTTTCTAAGGCTGTTAAGCGAGCTAATTTTACCCCGTGTGGCGGTTTTAGGGTGAACTGGGTAACGCGCGGGCCAACATTGGCGCCCTCTACTTCAACGTCAATATTAAAGTTGGCAAAAGTGTCTTTTATGATCTCGGCATTTCCCTGCACATTACCGGCGTCTGCTTTATCTTGTTTATCGCTTAGTAGGCCTAGACTTGGGAATTGCCAATCCGGATCGCTGGCAAGAGTTAGAGCGGCGTGGTTTTCGGTAGGTGTCATTTTCTGGGCAGTATTACGAATATTTCCAATCCTTGCAGGAGCGTGATGCTCCACTGGAACGCCCTCGTGCAGTTGAAAACCAGGTGCCATTTTACTCTTTAAGGACGCCAGGTCTTCTTCTCCTTCCTCTGCGGGCTTGTGCTTAAATATTCCCGCAAGTCTTAACAATGAGCGCGGTTCTATACCAAGAGCAAATAGCGCCGCAAATAGAGATAAGATGAAAAACGAGAGTGAAGCTAGAAATTTGCCCATAGCTGTAACGACTGCATCGCCAATAACTTTGCCTACCTGCCCGCCATGTCCGCCCACCCAAACCGTCACATCTGTATCATGATGAATAAATGCCGTGTGCAACCAGCCTGCAAAAAATGTTAGAAGCGCCACAGTGCTAACCATTTTGGCTAGCGGTATCTGTTGATCTTCGCTTAAAAACTTAGATAGTCCCAGATAAATTAGGCCAAGAGGCGCTAAAATAGCAGCCGCTCCAAATGTCCACCATACCCCCTGCCACATGTCGTGAGGCACGGGATTCGCTATAAAAATGCCAAACGGCAAAATTATCCCGGCAATAACCAAACAAATAGCCCCAACACCCTTCCAAAAGCCAGCGGTTGGCTTGGGTTGTTCTTTTTTTGGCGGTCTGCCTGGTTTGCGTTTTTTGGTTGCCATAACTTTAAGTAATTATATCTTGTTTAAGCTTACAGGAATAGCTAAGCTATATTGTTGTAATTATAACACTTCACACTGCAGTTGTCAATCTGCAAGTACGTTTATGACAGTTTGCTGCAGCCGATGGCTATTGGCGTGACTGCACAGTCCTAGATAAGATGACAAATTACGCTGATTTACTCTCCTTAACATCCTCTTCTTGGTTTTGGTGCGAAGTACCGTACAGTGCGGCTTTGACACGTAACCCAGAAAATCAACACCTTGGTTCCAATTACAGATAGCAAGTTTATCCGGATGAAGGTTTAATTTAAGCCGCTCATCCAGAAAATAGCTAATTGGTTCGACTAGTTCTTGCAGGTGATCTCTATCGGTGCTGACAAACACGAAATCGTCGCAGTAGCGTATGTAATGTTTTTCGCGTAAGCCATGTTTCGCAAACCAATCCAGCTCGTGCAAATAGATATTTGCAAAAAGCTGGCTGGTTACGTTGCCAAGCGGTATGCCTTTACCCGGTGTGACAGAAAAACTATTGATAATCTTTTCTAATATATCTAGGATTTTTTTATCTGTTATTTTAATGCTTAACAAGTTAAGTAATTTATTATGGTTTACGCTGGCAAAGAATTGCTTAACGTCGCACTTTAGAACGTAGACTGTCTGAGTATTGTTGCGGCTGGCTTGACGCAAGAATTTTTGTAATCTTTTTACACCCGCATGGGTTCCCTTTCCCCTGCGGCAAGAAAAACTATCAAATATAAAGTGTTTTTCAAAAAATGGCTCAATAACGTCGGTAACAGCTTGGTGGAGCAGTCGGTCCCGCACTGAAGCCTTGTGTATCTGCCGTCTTTTTGGGTCGTGGACGATGAACGCTTCATATGAGCCGTGCTGATATTGCCCCGCTAACAAATCTTCGCGTAATTTAAAGATGTTAATCTCTAAGTTTCTTTCAAGTTCCTGCACATCGGCTTTACTGTGCTTACCGCGGGCGAATTTTTGCCAAGTTGCAAACAAATGTTCTATGGAAGATAATTTAGAAAATAAGTTCTGAGGTTTACCATGTCTACCAACAGTAACCGCCGGACCCCCCCCCGCTAAGTTCCAAGGTGAGTTGAACGGAAGTCCTGTTGATGTTCCGATTGTTCATAGTCTTTACCAAACCTACTTTCTGCTTCACGAACTTACGCTGAAATTTCCTAAATCCCAGCGTTACAGTTTGGGTACAACTTGTCAAACTAACCTACTTGCCGTATTGGAAGCCGCAGTAACTGCCGCTGGTACACAAAGTATAGATATTAAGCTTGATCGGCTGCAAACAGCATCGGCTAAGCTAGATTTAATGCGTTTACTAGTACGCCTAGCCAAAGATTGCAAATGTATGTCAAACCAGTCATATCTAGAGCTGGAATCCAAACTGCATGAAGCCGGACGGATGCTTGGCGGTTGGCTACGCTCTATTAAATAAGGGAGCACACGGCTCCCTTATTTTGTTCGAGCAGTCCCGGAGAACCGGCGCCGACCAGTTGTTGTTGACGTTGTCGACCCTGTTGGCGTTGAAGTTAACCTTGCGATTGACCTTGTTCCAGTTCAGATACGGACAGTTCGTCCAAGGCTGATTGCCGGTAAACATAAGCGTCGCTTACCCTCTAGTGCCACTGAACCCAGACATATCTGCCCCGCCTATCGGCAAGCAGGTGTATCCAGACCCTGTATTTTATGCGAGATACACGTTATCTCTAGCAAACAACACGGAGTGCTCGATTTTCGCACTAAACTCTTATCCGGACTCGGGTTCCGGCTAACTCTGTTAGTATCTGCGAAAATGAGAGATTTCGGTGACCTAAAAAGTCCGTAAACTCTGGTTCATTAACCTACTCTCCAAAAGATATTTTAGCAAATTTATATTTTCCTCGGGAAGAGTAGCCCGAGCATCGAATTTATTCCGTGCCCGGCGCGATGAGAAACCCCGAAGGGATGTCTTGTGAGGCATAACGTAAGTGAAGCCGCATTAAAACGCCCCCGGAGAGCCAAGGCCAAAAAGGCCAAGGCTCCCCAAGGGGCAAATGGGTCAAAGACCCGAGTACTACGACTCCCGGAGAACCGGCGCCGACCAGCAGTCGTAGACGTGGTCGACCCTGAAGGCGTTGAAGTAAACCTCGCGATCGACCTTGCCCCAGTCCAGATACGGACAGTGCGTCCAAGGCCGAGCGCCGGGGATGTTGACCTCAAAGCCAGGCACGTCAGCGTAAGGAAGGTTCGTCCCGTCCTGCTGCTGCAAGAGCTGGTCGTGGAGGCCGTAGGCCGCCAGCACTTCGGCGTGAGCCAAAGTCTCGTTGCCAGCAGCTGCCTGCTTGCGCACCTGGATAATGGTTCGACCGTCCTTAGGCTCCCAGTGTGCCACCAGGTTAATCCGGATTCGATAAATACCGGACTTGTACTGATGGACGTTCTTGGCGAGCCGAAGATGTTTCTTGTCGGTTTTCAACTCATCCCAACGCCAGGCGTTGGGCTGGGTGCCTGTGATGACCTTCCACCACAGCTCGACGTTTTCCTTCGGCGAACCGAAGTCAACGTAGAGAATGTGAAGGTCGTCTACGCATTGGGTGTAGCCACCCGGTACGCTGACAAGATCGGACGCGGCGTCCAGCAGCTCGTCACTTAAGCGACCATCCCAGAAACGCTGGTTGAAGTCGCGAAGACGAGCAAACTGCTCCTCGAGAGACAGCAAGTAGCCGCTGTAGCGGTCGAACCGGCTGTCTGCCGGAAACTTGCCTTCGATGATGTCTTGCAGGGGTCGCCTTGCCACAACGGGCGACAGCGATCCGTTGAGAAGCCGTTTCTGGATTTCGTAGAGCTGGGCAAAGCCTCGCTCCATGTCGGTGTCGACTTGGACGCTCATGTGGATTCCTTCCACTCGTGCCGTAAACATTCCATCGACGCTTTGGGCAATGGTCTCAACTATTCATTGAGAACGGCATACTAAATCCAAAAATTTGGGGTCAGAATGCCGCCCTCAACAGATGAGAGTTGTAGAAATTGTTAAAGTACATATATATTGTACTATAATTTCCCCTTATGTCAATATCCCAGTCCCTTCCGGATGTCAGCAAAACGGATGTTTGTTTGGTTTGGGCATGCATTGTTTGCCTGAGCTTGTTGGGTCCGGGCATCGGCAGAAACAGATGAAGATAGGCTGAGCAAGGAGCGAATCAAGCCAAAACTTTGCTGAGTTTATTCTTCTAAAGAAATAAAACGAAGCCGCTTGTCGTTGTTTTGGCGCGCTTCGAACTAGACTAGATTCAATCTGCTTTTCTGACGCGCCCGGCGGTGGGTGCTACCTTGTCGCTCAAGGTAGCAAAAATTTTAGTTCTTTGAAAAAGAATTTACCGGCTAAGAAGCTTAGTCAACTCGGGAATCTTGGTTGAGAAGTCTTTGTCTCATCTGCGCAAAACGGCGTTGTTGCTCAAGTGCAACTTCCTCGGGAGATTTTTGACCATTACCGTTCCCGTTACTACTACCGTTAGAAGACGTCGTTGTCCCCTGTTTTTCGGGCCGACCGCCAATAACATTTACTACCGGGATGACAATTGGGCTGCGTTGAGTTTGCTCGTACAAAAAGTGCGTGATGTAATCTTTTAGCTCAGACTTAAATCGGTCTAAGTCAACTCGTTTGTAACGCTGTACAACCGCACGGCGCAGTTCGGCCCGGAAAGCATTCATTAGCTCCTCATTATCACGGATGTAAATGAAGCCTCGGCTGATAATATCTGGGCTGGTTAGAAGCGAGCCGGTTTTTTTATCGATTGTTAGCACAACAGTTACCAGGCCTTCTTCGGCCAGCAGTACCCGGTCTTTAACAACCACACCACTGACGGTTGCGCCAGTTTGGTCTACTAAAATTGTTCCGTGCGGGACCTGACCAGAAATTTCTATCTTATCGGGACTTACAGAGATAACGTCGCCATTTTCGCCGTTTACGCAGTTCTTTCGCTGCATTCCCTCTTGAATAGCCAGGTCGACATGACGTTTTTTGGAGCGGTACGGACCATATACTGGTGCGAAGAATTTAGGCTTAATCATCCGAATCATGTCGGCATATTCATCCATGCTGGCATGCCCAGAAACGTGTAGCGGACCAGCGCCGTCTATCTCGTGGGTTTCGTGGCGAAAAACATGCACGCCATCACGCATAAGATCATCTACCATGGCTCCAATTAAAGCGTCGTTGCCAGTTTCAGGAATTGGCGTACTGGATAAAATAACCGTGTCTTGCTCTTTTAGGTGAATGTGCTGATGGTCGCCCATGCTCATACGCATCAACGCTGAATTTGGCTCACCCTGCCCGCCAGTACAGACCACTACAACTTTATCGTCCGGCAGACTTGCTACGCTGGCAATTGGCACAAAAGTGCCTTTGGGAATTTTCATAAATCCATTGCGAACGGCCATTTCCAGCGTGCTAATCATGCTCCGGCCATCTAGGGCAATCTTGCGCCCATGATGAACCGCGGCATTCACAATCATCTGGATACGGTTAACATTAGTGGAGAAAATAGCTACAAAGATTCTGCCAGGCGCCCGGTCCATAATATCTACAAAACTTTTTTCTATGGTGCTTTCGCTAGGTGTTCGCCCCGGGCGTTCGCTGGTTGTAGACTCACTCAAAAGGACCAATACTCCTTCGCGCGCTAACTGATTAAATCTGTCCGTGTCGGTGCGTTCGTGGTTAAGTGGATTGGGATCAAAGCGGAAATCACCAGTGTTTACGATACGTCCAACCGGGGTATCAACAATTACTGATGTGCTACCAGGAATCGAGTGCGTAACACGCACTAACTCCACGAAAAATTGACCAATTTTTAACCTTTCGTGGGTAGTCTCGTTCATTATTACGGTTTTTAGCTCAAAGCCTTCGGGCATTGGAAGGCCAAAGTTCTGAAAAATTTCTTCTACACGGCCAATGGTAAAGCGCCCTCCGTAAACCGGCACATTATATTTGGGCAAAATGTGGGGCAAACCACCAATGTGGTCTAAGTGTCCATGGGAGATAACAAATGCTTTCAGTTTATGTTTGATTTGGTCTAGATAGGTAGTGTCTGCGATGCCATAGTTAATGCCTGGTAAATCAACCCCGAGGTCGTTTCCACAGTCTAATACGATGGCATCGTTCTGATATTCGATGACCAGCATATTTTTAGACCCGCCGCCGTCCATGCCGCCAAGACCTATAATCTTTAAACGGGGACTGTCGTCTATTAGGTTCGCCCTGCGGGGCCTTGGGCTAGCGTTAGCAGACGCGGCATCGGTGTATTGGCCGGCAATGCGGTTAGCATCTGCAACGGCTTGTTTTTGGGCACGCAAGGCTCTGCCACGGCTAACTTTTCGCTGCGGTGTTCCATTGTTTGGTTTAGTATTTTTTGGATTCATTATTTTCCTTTTTTAGTTATTTAGTTATTTAATTTATTTACTTATTAATTTGGGCCAAAATCCTGGGAATTCTGGCAAAATCATCTATTAATGTTTGGCGCATAGCGCCGTTATATAAGGCTGCTGCTGGGTGAAATAGTGGCAGGTAGACCTGGCCTTGGTACCTTTTTGGCTGGCCGTGTACATTACTAATTTGCAAACCCGGTAACAGGGCGTCCATGCTGTGTCGTCCTAATGGAACAACCAGTTTGGGTTGGATGACTTCTAGCTGAGTCTTCAAAAATGGCAAAAAGACGGCTTTTTCATCTGGGCGGGGATCTCGGTTATTCGGAGGACGGTATTTGACGATGTTTGTAATGTATGCTTCTTTCCTGTCCATGCCAATACTGGCTAACATTTCGTCCAGGAATCTCCCTGCAGCGCCTACAAACGGCAGACCCTGTTCGTCCTCGTTTTTGCCTGGTGCCTCGCCTATAAACACTAGCTCGGCTTCGGGGCTACCGTCACTAAAGACTAGCTGCGTGGCACCAGCCGCCAGTTCTGGGCAGATGTTCTGTTTGATAATATCTGCCGCGATATCATCAAGACGTTGTTGTTTGGATGGTAATTTAGCCATTTTTAAAAACTAACGAGAGAAAATAAGCTGGACGCTGTGCTTAAACTGTACAATTGCCCAAGCTGCAAAGAAAATTGTGGCCGCGTACGCAAACATGCTGGCCGTATCAATGGCCCAGGATGCCGCGCCATAACAAATTGCTACAAACACGCAACCTAGAAGTGCACGAATCCACCATACTTTTAGGAATTTAACTTCTTGGGATTGTCTAGAGATTCGTCTGGCCATATTTACTTCTCCTGTTTACCTTTTGCTTCACGAAGAACGGCCTTCATGCTCAGCTGTAATCGTCCTCGGTCATCTATAGCTACTAATTTCACAGCTACTTTATCACCTTCTTTAACGACATCGCTTGGTTTTTCCACTCTTTCTTCGCTAAGCTCGCTAACATGTACTAGCCCTTCCTTGCCGGGTAAGATTTCTACGAATGCTCCGAAGTCTAAAACACTAACAACTCGGCAGTTTTCATATATCTTACCAACTTCCGGCTCAGCTGTTAAGTTTTTTATGAATGCAATAGCTCCGTCTATGCTGGCCTTATCTGGGCTGGCTATAAACACTGTTCCGTCATCTTTAATATCAATCTCGGCACCGGTTTCGGCGATGATTTTGTTAATCATTTCGCCACCCTTGCCAATGACTTCACGGATTTTTTCCGGATTAATCTGGATGGATTCTACGCGTGGAGCAAATGGACTCATCTCCTTGCGGGGTTCTGGCAAAGTACTTAGCATGTGAGCCAGTATTTCGGCCCGACCATCTTTAGACTGCGCAAGCACTTGCTTAAGCACATCTACTTTTAGACCATGAACTTTCATATCCATCTGCAAAGCTGTGATTCCCTTCTTGGTTCCGGTAACTTTAAAGTCCATATCACCGGCGAAATCTTCGGCATCGGCAATGTCGCTAAGAACATATGGCTTGTCGCCGCCCAACATCAATCCCATGGCAATACCGCTAACGGGGCCTTTAATTGGTACACCGGCATCCATTAATGCCAGGCAACTGCCGCAAGTAGCGGCCATACTGGTACTGCCGTTTTGGCTCATGATTTCGGTAACTGAACGGATAGCGTATGGAAAGTCTGCTTCAAGAGGCAAAACGGGTTCAATTGCCCGCTGTGCCAAGTAGCCGTGGCCAATTTCACGCCTACCAGGGCCACTAAGACGGCGCACTTCGCCAACTGTGTAGCCAGGAGCATTGTAGTGGTGGAAATAGCGCCTCTCGCCTTCTCTTTCCATGGTATCAATCATCTGGGCATAACTTAGCGGTGCCAAGGTTACGATATTTAAAGCCTGCGTCATACCTCTAGTAAATAAGCTAGAGCCGTGAGCGCGCGGTAAAAGTGCAACTTCGCTAGAAAGTGGGCGAATTTCGGTAAATTTGCGCCCGTCTGGGCGAGTTTTGTCTTCAACAATTCCCTTGCGAACATCTTTATGAATAGCCGTAGTGAAGGCTTCTTCATATTCCTTTTTAACTTCCGCGTAGCCTTCGGTAATTTCTTGTTCAAAATGTTCGTTCATCTCTTCTTGGAGTTTGCGAACTAAATCATTACGCTCCGGGTAAGGGGCACGCAAGCCAACACCTAGACGGCCTTCCAACCAGGTTTCAACCCTTTTCTGAACATCTTCGGCTGGCAAAACTAACTGGTAGGTCTGCGGGGTTACCCCAACCTTTTCAACCAGTTCCTCTTGTAATTTGATAGCTGGAGCAATGGCTTTTTGGGCGAACTCTAAAGCTTCTCCAACCTGTTCTTCACTAACTTCTTTGGCGCCAGCCTCAACCATAATAATGGCGTCTTTAGTGCCGGCAACTACCAAGTCAAGAGAGCCTTGCTCTAGCTGTTCTAGGGTAGCAAAAGTAGTTAATTTATCATCTACCAAACCAACTCGCACGCTTGCCACTGGGCCGTCGAACGGTGCACCAGTCAGTATAAATGCCGCGCTCATGGCAATCATGGCAATTGAATCTGGGCGGAACGAGGGATCCATGCTCAAAATCGCTGCAACACCTTGGACCTCATGACGATAACCCTTTGGCCACAGGGGTCGTATGGGTCGGTCTATTAACCGGCCAATTAATATGGCATCGTCACTGGGTCTGCCTTCACGTTTGATAAAGCGGCTACCGCTAATCTTTCCAGCAGCGTACATTTTCTCTTCATAATCAATGCTTAGAGGGAAGTAGTCCATCCCCTGAATAACATTGGGGCCAACCATGGCGGTCGCTAGAACAACGGTATCGCCGTAACGGGCAATAACTGCGCTTGAAGAGCGAAAACCTACCCTGTTAACTTCTAGGGACAGCTTTTTACCGCAGAACTCGGTTTCTACTTTAATTATCTTTTTTCCGTATGGGTTTATGGTACTCATTTGTTTTAAGAGTCCTTCCTGTCAGTTTTCGTGGTCAGGGTTCAAATATACTCGTTACGCTTGTGCTGATTTCTTAGCGGTATATCTGTAGCTCTGGCCACGAAAAATCTATTTTAGTTAATGTGCACAAGCTTGTCCCGAGCGCTGTCGGGGTATAGCCTGGGCGCTTTAGCGGCGTATGCCTAGTTTTTTAATCAGTTGGAGATAAGTTTCACTATCCTGTTCGGCGATGTATTTTAACAGGCGCTTTCTTTTGCCAACCAGCTGAAGAAGGCCCCGGCGGGCAGCAAAATCCTTCTTATTTGCTTTCAAATGACCAGTTAGCTCAGCAATACGTGCAGTCATAATCCCAACCTGCACAGCGGCTGAACCAGTATCATTCTTAGCGGCCTGAAGATCTGTTATAATCTTGGCCTTTTTCTCACCAGTTATCATTCTTGGTACCCATTTTAGCAAATTCACAACACTTTGGCAACCCCGGTATCCAACCGAAGGTTTTGCTTGATAAGTTCAAAGCCCAATTTATCAATCGATATAGCATCTTTGACGTTAAACTTATTAACAGAAATGCGCCGCAAGCTAGATAAATATGCCCCAGTACCCAGTTTTTCACCAATATCTGATGCCAAAGAACGGATATAAGTACCACTACTTACGCTCACTGTGAAACTTAGCTTTGGGTAATCATAAACGATATGATTTATACCGTATATGGTTATTTTTCTGGGGTCAATTTTCACTGATTTTCCCTGCCGAGCCAATTTATAAGCACGTTGTCCGTCAATTTTTATGGCACTGTGGGCCGGAGGAGTCTGAAATATGTCACCGATAAACTTGTTTATAGCCTCTATTACTCGGTCTTCTTTAGGGCAAATCTTGCTAGATACAAATATCTCGCCCTCTTTGTCGCCAGTAGTGCTTACTGAACCCAGAGTTAATTCTGTTTCATATGCCTTGTCTAGCTTGCTGAACTCCGCAGCTTTTTTAGTGTACTTACCAAGTACTAGAATCATCAGGCCTGTTGCTGCGGGATCCAGGGTTCCGGTGTGGCCAATCTTTATCTTATGGCCAGTCTCTTCTTTAATAATCCGCCGTACCCTTGCGACAACTCCAAAGCTAGAAATACCGGCCGGTTTATCTACCAATAAAAACCCATTCATATCCATTACCAGAAGTATATCTTATAAAATTCAATTATTTGGGCGGAGCGCCAAATGGCATCATTGGTGGAGGCATTATTGGAGGAGGACCTGTTTGTGTATCGTCAGAAGGTGGTGTATCGGCATGACCATTTGTGGGGAGCTTTAGACTTGGAGTATCCCCGTTTCTTCCATTGTTCATTTTGTTGGGGGCATCCTCTGGCTGGGGTTCATCGGGGTGTACATCCATAGCAGGTTCAGCATTTAACGATTCAACCGGTGGCGCAAAGCCCGGATCAAATGGAGCCGAATCTAAGGCGCTCTCTACGGCATTGCGGGCATTATCGGTGCTAGGAGAAGACTGCTGGTCTTCCTTGGGCGGCTGAATTACTGCTAAGTGATCTGTAAGTCCACTTGGTTGAGGTTCAGTTAAGGGATCAATTGGTACTGTATTGTAAAGATCCTGCCCCTCTGGCTCAGTAGTTGCACTAAATGCTGATTCCGCCGTTGGCTTGGCACCCATAAACGAATGTGGCCCTGGTTCGGAATCTTCTGGAGCCTCCTCTTTTTTAGGTTCCTTTGGCACAAAAGGAGAATCTGGAGGTGGAGGCGATGGGGGTTGTTCCTCCCTCTGCGCATCTTCCTTTTTTTGCTCTTGTTCTGCCAATAAATCTTCGGCGGTTTTTAGATTACCCTGCTCGTCAATGTGAATCTCGCTTGCACCAACGCTCACCTCTTTCTTCTCTGCGCCTTCCGGTCCGTGCGGTATATTCAAGACACCTATAAGTGGTGGAGGGGCTGGTTTTGGCGGTGCTGCTGGTGGAGGGGCTGGTTTTGGCGGCACGGGCGTAGCGAGCTTAGGTGGTTCTAATTTTGTAGCAATTAGTTGTTGATTTGCTCCGGCGGCCATCAGTTGGGCGGCCATGGTCATCACCTTTGGAGAAGTCTTATTATTACTAAAGCGCTGGGTCTCCGCCACAATACCTGTCAAAAATGCCGTGGCCATCTGTCCATCAATTAACCCAGTTCCAAAAGCTTCGCTAATACTTACCAGCATCTCGCTTAGGCTGCTTGCGGTTGGTTCTTGCCAGTTAATCTGGCCAACATCGGTAGTAACTTGCCCGGCGTTAACAGTAACAACTGTGGCATCGTGCAGAATTCGCCCATGTGCGGCGATAGCCGCATCAATGTGCGTCCGGTCTTTCACGCCCAAGGCCATTACAACTTCTACGTTAAAGTCTCCCTGGCCAAAAATTAAATCTTTCTCGCCCAAGCTTGTTCTGTACGGTGTTATAAATATGCGGACAAATTGATCTTCTACCTTATAGCGCAGCTTATCTGCCTTGGCTTTATCCAGACTGATAATAAAATCACGCAGACTGTCCGTGTTGGTCTCAATTGTCTTCTCCGGCTGCAAAAACTCCACAACAGATGGAATCGCTCCCGAGAACACCGCGGTTGCGTGCTTATTCATCCTGTTTAGAAGCAGAGTGAGGCCTATGCAGGCTGCCAGCTGGTCTATTGACGGGTTAGCTGATACCGTAACTAAAATATTATTAGCTTGTCTGACCCGCTCGACTATCTGTTGCTTAGCTGTTGCGTCCATACTTTATAATTCTACTCTTTTTTGTTTTGCAATCTTATCTGTTGCAAAGACTACCATACTTCTTATCCTTAGGCAAGTAATTTCTTTACAAATCCAACAGATAAAGGTATAGTCGTGGGTTGAATCTATCCGTACAGGGTTAAGAAAAAGGAGTTATTAATGCCCATCATCAAGTCAGCCAAAAAAAGAGTCAAGGTTTCAACTAAAGCCCATACTCGTAACGTCCGCACAAAAAGGATTTTGCGCGACGCAATGAAAGCATTTTCTAAGGCTATCACCTCTGGTAAGCCAGCCGAGATTACTAAAGCCGAGCGAGACGCTGTAAGCGCCATAGATATGGCCGCAAAAAAAGCTGTTATTCATAAAAACAAGGCTGCCCGCCAAAAAGCCCAGTTGTCTGCCAAGGCAAAAGCTGCAGGAGCTAAGCCAGTTAAGGCTACTGCCAAAAAAGCACCCGTCAAGAAGGCCCCTGTCAAAAAGGTAGTGGCCAAGAAACCAACCCCAAAAAAGTCTGCTCCAAAGAAGTAGCTTTTAAATTGTAACGATATAAGTTTTCAAAGCCTCGTCTATATCTAGAGACGAAGTTTTGTTTAACCAGTCCATATTTAGGGCATCTTCTACAAGTTTCCTAAGTCGGTTCTCATCTGTTTTTGCGGCTAGTCCTGCGGCCTTTCGGATTGGATATTCATTTATTCCACTTTCTTTGGCTATTCCGGAGGGGCTGCGGGTGCCGGCATTTTTAGCTAATGCTATTAGCTGTAATTGCCAGGCAATCATCGCTAAAATCGCCTGTGGTTCTATCTTCTGAGTTCTTTGCTCATCGTAAAGTTCCAGTGCCCTGGCCTTTTTGCCCGCAAAAGCGGCGTCTAAGAGTTCGAAAATTTTACTTTGGGGTGTTGGTTCGGTGAGTAAATCTATGCTACTTTTAGAAATTTTTGGGTCATAGGCAATTAATTTGGCAAGCTCGTTGGCCAATAACTCCTGGTTGGCGCCAACACGGTCTACCAGATATTTTGCGTCGGCAAAACTCAGTTCAGCAATCTGCTTTTTGGCTTCGCTAATAAGCCACTTTGGTAGTTCTTGGGGAGCTAGCTCATCATATTCTTCAAAGCTGGTTTTGGCTTTCAGAGTTTTATAATATACCGTTCTCTTATCTGTTAGAGGCTCATACAAGATTAAACTGGTGGCCTTATCTGATGAACTAATTATTTGTTCAATCTGCTCTGCAGCCGCTTTGTTGGCTGACAGACTACGAACCACTACCATCTTACTTTCAGCCAAAAATGGAAGGCTCTGGATGGACTCTAGAATGGCATCTGCCTCGGCTTCTTCCGCATCAATTCGTTCCAATGCCAGCTCGCCATACTTGGCAACAAATGCCCCCGCTAGTTCATCGAGCCTTCTCTTCATCGCATAGGTGTTATTGCCCGTCAGCGTAGTTATCATTTCTTACTCCGTGGCAACCTTTGCTCCTTGGGGCAGATGTGTGTTCCCCTCCCTGCTACTCGTATTTTCTCTATGGTAGCCCCACAGCGCGGGCACGGCTGGCCTTCGCGCCTAAAAACTTGGGCAAAGTTTAAATAATTTCCCTTCTTGCCCTCCGCGTTCACGTAATTCCTGTCTGTACTGCCTCCACTTTTGATACTTTGACGCAAGATTGCCCGTAGATCGTTATATAAACCTACTAGTTTTGCCTTGGGGATATCCACTACCCTTGTTGAAGGGTGTATTTTAGCTGCCCACAGCGACTCGTCGGCGTAGATGTTGCCCACCCCAGCCAACACGGTCTGATCTATTAAAACGGCTTTGATTACACCGTTCGGACGGGAAGTAATTCGCTCTATAAACTTATCCACCGTAAAGCTATCCTCTAGGGGCTCGGGTCCAACAGATTTTAGAAAGTCAATTTCTGGTACTTCCGTCGATGGAAGCAGCCGCATCCAGCCAAACTTACGCTGATCGTTAAAGAATAATTTGGATCCATCTTCAAAATCTATTACTACCCTGGTGCTTTTATCTGGCAGTTTATTGATAAGAGAATCTGTTGGGTGGCCGCCCCCAAATTTTTCTGGCCCCACAAAAACCAACTGCCCGGTCATCTTCAGATGAATAACCAGCGAATAGCCGCTAGAAAGTTCAATTATTAACACCTTAGCTCGGCGCCGAACTTTGGTAATTTGTGCCCTCATTAAAAAGCGGGCTACATCTGCTGGCGCATTTGGAAAGGATTTTTGCCAGTCGTGCCAAACATCTTTAATAACACGCTTGGGTAATAATCTGGCCAAACCTATTCGTATAGTTTCTACCTCTGGTAACTCTGGCATATCCCTATTATACTGGGGTTAATGGATAGTTTGCAGGATATTTTATCTGGAAAAAGTTTTACCCCGCCCAACGAGCTAGCGGCGGTCAAAAATTACATCACTCGTCGCTACAAAAGCCCGTGCAAAGTGCAGGTAGAGCAAAATACGGTTATTGTTACCGCACCCAATTCGGCTCTAGCTTCTACGTTGCATCTAGAGAGCCAGTTACTGATTGAAAAATGCAATTTAGCCGATAAAAGGCTAGTTATCCGCACTGGCCGCTAGAGCGCCTTCGGCTCATAAGACAAACCTACGGTTTTTCTTATCGCGCCGGGTACGGAATGAATCCGATACTCGGGCTATTTTTTTCCTAAAATCAATATCACTAGAGGAGTTTTTCTAGGTCTTGTTTCATCTGTGGAAAATCATCGTACAGAACAGACTTCATGCCGACGACTTTAGCACCCTCACAATACTTTTGTCTGTCATCAACAAAAACACACTCCGTTGGGTTAACACCCATTTCCCGAGCAACCAAACGGTAGGCTTCCGGCTGAGGTTTGATAACTTTTGCCCGGAAAGATAAAACAATGCTGTCGAAAAGTGCTATATCATCCGGCTTGAACATTTCGCTAATCCAGTCGTCTCCAGCGTTTGATAACATGCCGATTTTATACTGAGGTTTGAGCCTAGTACGGATGTATCCAAACAGTGCTTCGTTTGGTTGATTTTCCTCTAGCACCGCTAAAACTTCATCTGTCCCCGCGCCAGAAATCTTTGCGAGTTGATTTAAGAAATCGTCGTAGCTAATCAAGCCCATATTTAGATCGTCCATTGCCTTGTTAGCCTGCTGCCTTTTAGGCTCATCATCGCCCAGGTATTTATCGCGGAACAAATCGAAAGCCTCGGTGGTCAGCACCCCAAAACAGTCAAATATAATCGCTTTTATCATGTTTTTTTAGGTGACATTGGTGGGGTCCCAATTAGTTCGGAAATTTTTGTCTAGCTTCTTTAGCTTTTTCATGTCGCTGGCGTCCAGGGCAAAGTCAAAAATGTCCAAATTTTCTTTGATTCTACTGGCGTGAACTGACTTTGTAAGGGCCACCACTCCGTAATCTATGCACCAGCGGAGCATTATTTGTGGAACGGATTTTTTGTACTTTTTGGTCAGCTCTTTTAACGTTGGATTGTCAAACAATAGGCCTTCTGCCAGTGGTGTGTAGGCCTCTACTACGATGCCATTGGCACGGCAGTAATCTACAAGTTCTGGCTGCTGCAAAACCACACTCATCTCTACTTGGTTGACCGCCGGCCAAATATCAACGTGGTTTTTCATCTCTTTTAGATGCTTAATTGTGTAGTTGCTAACGCCGATGGTTTTAGCTTTACCGGTTGCATAAATTTGTTCTAGCCGAATCCATGCCGCACCACGCTGCTCGGTAACTGGAAAGTGCAAAAGTAGCAAATCCACATAATCCATCTGTAATTTTTTTAATGATTCTTCAAAAGACGGGATAACGTCTGTCCACCACATGTGGCCAGTGCCGATTTTGGTGGTGATAAATAGTTCAGAACGCTTAGCACCAGCCTCTTTTAACGCTTTGCCAACAAATTGTTCATTGTCGTAAACTTGGGCGTCGTCAAAGTGCCTAAAGCCAGCTTTTAGGGCAAGTTTTACAGAGTCTTTGCACTCTTTTTCACTGGTATTTCGCCATAAACCAAACCCAATTTGCGGAATCTTCGCACCGGTGTTCAATTTCAACTCAGGAATCTTCATAAATCACCTCCTCTTCCCCTAAATTATAACCCAGAGCACTCAAAACAGAGGTGCTTATGCTTGCATTTGCTTAATTCGCTAGTTTTCTTGGATTAGAGCCAGATCGTGCACACGTATGTCTAAGACGTGATAAACATAAAAGGTGGCGACACATCTGTCGTATGCCGATATATCGTTATCTCTGTTCGGCACGGAGGTAATTTCGGCACTTATTGCGGGTAGCATGCGCCCTGAAATTGGAACATCAATATGATCAACTGAAACGACATTTTTGATTTCGGCTAGGCTACCAATCGCACCATCCCCGTACGCAATGGTGTGGATGTTGCCGTCTATATCTACGCCCATAGTTTTGTTACTTGCGACTCCGCGATTAATAAAGTACAGGGATTCATTGTCTCTAGGCATAAAACGTACATTGCCGCTGTCTGTTATGGGTTGGCCTTCCACGCTTTGGGCCAGACCATTTAAATGCTCCTCTATTCTTGCAATAAATTCTTTCCCTTTTAGCAGGGACTCTTCGGTTATTTTGTTTTCGACTGAGCCACCCAAAGATTCATGCGATTTCATATTTTCTCCTCTGTTTTTAGCGTACTATAACGTGCAGAATAAAGAAAAAGGTTGTGCTTATCAAAACTCCCCTGGGCTTCCACCGCAAGCAGGCTATTCCCTTCCCTCAGACCTAGAATCTTAGCAACTTGCTATTGCTTTATTAACTAATGAACTTTGTATCAACTCAACTGTGTCTTCAAGGTCTTGAAAAAGTTCTTGGTATTCTGGATTTGCTGAATTCAGTTCCGTTTCATATGTGTCATTGTCTAGCGGACTTGTGGTAATTTTTGGCACTATGACACCAGTTAAGTCATTCTTACCATTACCGCGTACAAATCTATATCCCTCAAACCTGTATATAGTGCCCACGAATTCCACCGGTACAGTGCTGCCCGGTAACTCTTTTGTAACGCGCATTTGAACTGTCGCTGGAAAGAAATCGGTCGTGATTGTCTGGTCGGGTTGTTCCCCGAACTCAGGCAGAGGGCATTTATCCATTAATTCTCCCCTTGCTCCGATAATTCTATACGATACCGAATCATCCGAAGGGTTTTGTACCCACTCAGTTGCTCCGGCATATACCAGTTCAGTCATATCGTCTATCTCACCGTCATAGCCGACGCATGTATCTCCGTATTGTCTACAAACTTCGATCGCCTTTCGCCAAACATCGTGTGTTCTGCGCTGTTGTTTAAGTTCTTCTTCGTATGCGTTAACGTCAAAGTTTTCAAATATCCCTTCTAATTCAACGATCTCGTTTTTATTAGGTACGCGTGGCGGCATAATTGTGTTGTCTCCTTATTTATCCAAAGTTTATCACTGTTCTTAACAGATGCAAGCACAAGCAATTTGAGAAAATCAGGCTTCCGCCGCAGCGGATGCACCCGTGCCCCCTTTCTGTAAATTGGGCATGCATGACTTGCCTGAGTAAGCACGTCAAAAGCACGGCTATAAAGCTGAGAGCTTGTTTGAAGTCCGCTTTTTAGCGGACAAGTCCTCGAAGCTGTTGTGTCTTTTGACAAGTGGTTGCATCAAGCAAGATATGCGCCCAGAGTTTGGCGTCACCTTTTCGGTAAAAGGTGGCAATAGTTTGGTACTTTTCAAAAGTACATCCCGCCAGCAACGCTAGTACAACTCAAGTTAAGATTCCTTAAGTTTGTTTGCATAAATAAGAAAATTGTCGGTCAACCATACTACAACAACTTCTTTCGACTGCGAATAATTTCCTGCGACCATAGCAATAGCCGATAAATTCCCATGTAGTACGAGTGACGGTATTACATCCAGCGCAGTCTTGGTAGCTGCAGACCTGCCATCATTTGATAGCGAATCAAGTAGTTCTTTTTTTGCTTTTGCAACCCAATTATTCCCCCTATCGTGAAGTTGTTTTTGTTTTTTGTTAATGAAGTCATTGTCATAATTTTTTTTAGGAGTTTCGAAGAGATTTATCCAGTCATATCTATCTTTTAGAATGTGTCTACCGCTTGTATACAAAGGTAATAGGTATTTATTCGGTGGTGCTAGCATTTGTCCAATATATGCGTCCTGTAAAGCTGTAAAATCTGTGAACTCTGAACTCTCAACAGAAGTCGATCCTGTCAATATGGCTATGTTGATGAGCATTTCGAACATTGATCTTGTAATAAAGTGTGTTAATCGTGGATCGGTTTTAAGGGCGATGTTTGCCAATTTAGCCAAATCAAGAAATCTTTCAGTTAAATTGATAGAGTAGCCTTCTCTATATAGTTCCCAGTCAGTAGTGGGTGTCAGAAGACCTAGTGTAGAACTCTTGAAACGACTGCCGTCGGAAGCAGTAATAACTTTTTGCTCCTTAAGTGGCTGCTTGAGCTCATTTATCAACTCTGTGAGTTCTTTTATTGTTGCGTCTATGGCTCGCTTCACAGCTCGCCCCAATTCTTACCTGTCGAAATATCTACCGTTAGCTTAACTGGCAATTTATAGATGCCTTCCATGGTTTCTTTTAGAATCTTGCCAACGGTTTCAGCTTGTTTTTCAGGACATTCTACAATCAGTGAGTCGTGTATTTGGAGCAAAATTCTTGGTCCGGCTTTGGGCTTTGAGCTTTTAGCTTTTAGCTGGTCAAAGTTCTGCTGAACTTTGACCATGGCCATCTTCATAATATCGGCTGCCGTGCCCTGCATGGGCATATTAACAGCCGCCCGATAAGCCGCTTCGCGCACCGCAAAATTAGAAGAATGTACATCTGGCGTTGGCCGGCGGCGACCAAGTAAAGTTTCTACATATCCTTGTTTATCGGCCTGCTGGCGCAAAGAATCAATATATTCTTTTAGCTTGGGGCGGATTTCAAAATAGCGTTTTATAAAGTCGCGAGCCTCGCCAAAACTCATGCTAGTACTCTGGCTTAGGGCGTGCGGGCCAAGACCATACATAATACCAAAGTTAACCGCCTTAACAGATGAGCGCTGGGTTTTTGTAATTTCCTGAGGTCTGATGTTGTATATAGCTGCAGCGGTTTCTACGTGGATATCGGCATCGCGGTTGAAAGCTTCTATCATGTCTTTATCGTCAGAAAGCGCGGCGGCTAGACGCAGTTCAAACTGGCTATAGTCTGCACTTACCAGCACATTGCCCTTGTCTGCCACAAACGCGGTGCGGATATTTTTGCCCAGTTCCGTGCGGATTGGAATATTTTGCAGGTTTGGCTCGGTGCTAGATAATCTGCCAGTTTGGGCAATTGTAAGGTTAAAAGTTGTATGCACTCTGGATTGTTTATCTACCAGCAACGGCAAAGTGTCTACGTAGGTATTTTTAAGCTTAGTCACTTCGCGGTACTGGCTAATAAGATCAATTACTGGGTGCAGGCCGCGCAGTTTTTCTAGCTCGCTGGCTCCTGTAGAATAGCCTGTTTTGCCCTTTTTGACACCTTGGGTCGGCAAATTGAGCTTAGTAAATAACACGTCAGCTAGTTGGGCTGGCGAGCTGATATTAAACTCGTGGTCGGCGTGGCCATAAATCTGCTGTTCTAGGTCGCTAATAGTTCCATCTATTTGCTTGGCAAAATTTTTAAGATAGTTTACATCGAGCTTGATGCCAGCCAGTTCCATATTAGCCAGCACCGGAATTAGCGGCCACTCGGTGTTTGCGGCAAGTTTTTGAATTTCTGGAACTTCTTCGAGCGCCTGGATTTGGCCATGATAGAGCTCGCGGATAACTGCCATAATTTCTGGGGCACGGGCAATAAAATCTTCTGTTGGTAAATCTTCAAACGATTCGCCCTCGTATTCTAAGTTGATGGTAGCTAACTCTGTCATGCTTTGAACTCTAAGTAACGAATTCAGCAGGAATGCCCCCACCAAGACATCGTGCTTAACTTCCAAACCTGTGACTCCAAGGTTGGTTAGTAATTTTATATCGCTCTTTACGTCGTAGCCGATGAGTTTGCCGAGTATTGGAGACAAAGCTTTTTTAACTGTGCTTGGCGTCAATTTGGTTAAATCTAAGGTGTAAATCTGACTCTGGGAACCAATAATTAGTACTTGCGGATTAGTGCCGTGGGCACCGGCGGCGCGGGAGTGAATAAAAAATTTGTCGGATTTTTCTAGTTTAAGATTTTTTAGATCTTTATCGCTTGCTATGAGCACATTTTTTGGTAACTTTAGGACTGCACCAGCGACCTTGTCGGTAGACGGCACCTGATTTTGCATGTGGCCCGGTAGGTTACGCAGCAAACTGCGGAACTCAAGTTTTTGCAAAAGCTGAGCTACGCGCGCAGTATCAATTTTGCTGCCATCCACGGCTTTTAAATCCAGTTTTACGGGGGCATCACACCAGATTTCTAGAAGTTTTTTAGATAAATATGCCGACTTTTTGCCAGCCTCTAGTTTGGCTCGCACACTGTCTTTAATGTCTGGCAAATGCTGGTAAACTGCGTCTAAATTTTTATAAGTTTTAAGGAGTTCTAGCGCAGTTTTTTCGCCAATGCCGGGCACACCCGGAACGTTATCTGAGCTGTCGCCTTTTAGGGATTTTAAGTCCAAGAATTGATCGGGCATGATGCCGTATTTTGCCTTGAAGCTATCGGCCTTGAAAAGCTCAATATTTGTTAGGCCTTTTTTGAGTGCGTAAACATGCACGTGGCCATTGACCAGCTGTAGCATATCTAAATCTGAAGTAATTAGCATGGTTTCGATATCTTTTTTGCGAGCCTGCACGGCCAGAGCACCCATAATATCGTCGGCTTCATAATCGTCTAGCTCATAAAGCGGCCAACCAAAAGCATCTAAAAGTTCGTGCAACAGAGGTATTTGGGCATAAAAATCCGGCGGCGCTGGCTTGCGCCCGGCTTTATATTCCGGGTACATTTCCTTACGTTTTCTGATGTTAGTCTTGGGTTTATCCCAAGCTACGGCTACATAATCTGGTTTGAGCCGTTTAATAAGTTCCAGCGCCATGGCCGCAAAACCATAAACTCCGCCAGTAGGGACCCCTTGTGCCGTGGAAAGATTGGGCAACGCGTAATATCCACGGTAAAATACGCTTTTGCCATCTATAATCGCTAACTTTTTCCGCTCCGCCATCACCTTAAATTATACGCCACCGCTGTTATTTGAGCGACTGCTTACGTTTAAAAAGGAAGAAGCCCCGTAGCGCAATGCCACGGGGCTTTTTTGTGAACAAGGAGGTCCGTCTTCCTATGCTGGGCTCGGGTTCATGAAACCTCCGGGCGCCCAAGCGCCTCGGCCGGTTTCATAGCAGCCGTTGCACTCGCAGTTATCTGGGTGGTCGTAGGACTCGTCGGCCAGAGCGTAGAAAGCTTGGTCGTCTCGCCTTTCCGAAGCCACTGCCAATATGATGCAGGCGGACGCGAAAATCACTAGGCAGATAATCAAAGCCATCCACCACGGCATATAGCAACCGAGCACCATACCCAGCATGAAGTCGGCGAATCCGATGAGGAATAGCATTATTTTTGTTCCCTTCTAGCTGTTGAGGTTGTGGAACTCATTGAGCGAACGCACTAACCCAGCAAACACTGTCAGCGGACGCTGATAGTGCACCGTGTCAGCCGCCTGCTCTGGCGTAGTAGCCAACGGAAAGCCGTCTTGGCTGAAGCACAGCTGCTCACCGTTTTGATCAAACCCAGAAAATGCGGTTCGTAAGCCACGACGGACTTGCAGAGGAATCATGGCATTGGCGTTGCCGGGCACATAGACCATGCCCCGCTCTAAGTCTGGGTACATTTGTGCCAGAGCCATAATGTTGTTGTTCAGAGTGCTGTCGCTAATGAGCGTGAAGTCTTCATGGCTAATGCCCAAGATGTCCATGGCGATCCACGGAAGGATTTGCTCCTCCGTAGGCGTAACACCATGTTTGGCCTGATATTCCTTCACGTAGGGGTTGTCCACCTCCGTGGAAGAGTTGCACTGGCGGTTACCAGCAAGCAGGAACAGCCTGCCCAACTTGAGACCGACATCTACCCAGCACTTTAGCTCGGTCACCCTGCGGGCAGACCAAGCCACTGTGCCCGACGCGATGATCACATCGTACTCACCAGAGGGAACCCTGGCTCCGCTAACCGAACGGAATGGAATCGGATCCAAGATGCCGGTGCCCTGCAAAAGAGCCAGCACGTCAGCCGGTGGTACTACAGAACCGTCCAGTTTGAGCCCGGCAACGATAGCCGGTGCGTTCTTCTCGAAAACGGGCTGTTTGCCCCACGACTCAAAAAGATTAGCAGGATTTGCTCGTGTTAGGACAATCAAGTCCCAAAGGCCCGGAATCATTAGGTTGGCATTAATCTCAAGCCAATTACCTGTAGGAAGCATCTCAACTCCTTGTTGAAAATTTACATACCGTGGTAAAACCTCAGTACAACAAGAAATTATACCTGAAAAACATATTATTGTCAATACTGCGTTCACAATTTATATGAACATATAATCTGTTATCTATATACTTGTGAAATTATTATTCACATTTTTACATCTTTATGCTATTATCCAAGTATGAAAAACGGAATTCTAAAGCAAATTGGTTTAAGCGAACTTCAGTCATCGGTTTACTTGTCGTTGCTGGACAGCGGCCCTACCCCGCCGCCGTTATTAGCAAGAAAGCTCAAGCTAACAAGATCAAATGCATATAAGATTTTAGATCAGCTGGTAGATATGGGTTTAGTGGGTCGCGTAGACCTTCAAAAAAAACTGCACTACAAGGCCGAAGATCCCATAGCCCTGGCTTCAATAGTGGCTAATGAGCGTAACAGAGTTATAGCCCTTGAGAGTAATGTTAAGGAGGCATTAACTAGACTCCGCCTGACTTACAAAAAGAGTTCTGGCAATACAGAAGTCCAAACCTTTAGGGGCGCAGAGGCGGTAAAGTCGTTGTACAAACACCAGGCAACACTAAAACAAACTATCCGCTTCATTAAATCTAGGGCAGATATTCCAAGTATGGGCTTTGAAGTTATGGACCATATCCGTAGATTGCCTGCAAAATTCGGTACGCAAAGGTTCGGGATTGTTCCCGACGCCCCAGAGTCAGCCGCCAATCCCGCTGTCGATGAGAGGTCAAATCTGACTCCTACCTGGATTGCAGCAGAATCTTATACTGCTCCCGTTGAATGGACCGTAGCAGATGATGAATTAATGATAATTACTTTTAATGAGACACCTAGTGGCATTCGTATTAAAAACAAAGTGGTAGCGGACGCGTTTTTACAAATTTGGAGTACATTAGACGAAAATCTGCGAGCTCAGCCAGGATACAAAAAAATGCCCCTTAAGGCTAAAAGGGAAATATAATCAGAGGTGAAGAGCTTTTTCGGCGACGTCTTTGAAGGCTTCTAGGTCTTTCCCGTTGTTTTCTAAAGAAATGTCTGCAAGGGCTTTTACAGCACTAATGCTCAGAGTTGCCTCATCACCAGAATGCTGCATCTCGGCTTGTTCCTCGGCCAAAAATTCTTCATAAGTCTTACGGTCTTCGTCGCTTCGCAGGCGAGAAACAATACGTTCGTAGCGAACTTTGGGGTCAGCATCTACCCATACAATTTTGCCGCCAAGCTCGTGAATACGGTCGGCTTCGCCCGGGTTACGAAGGCTTGCTATAGCTAGCCCTTGGTACTTTTCACTACCTCCATCTTTTTCAAATGTTTCCAAAGCTTTATCTATTAAAACGCCAAGCCCGGACTCACGGCGCCACCGGGCACTTAAATTACGCAAATTGTTTCGCTCAATAGCAAGACCTTGCTCTTCTAGACCACGGCGTAAAATATCGGATATTGATACATACAGCCATTTGTGACGCTCAGCCAGCATCTCACCAATGCTGTCTTTGCCCGCCCCGTTGGTCCCTGCAACACCAATTATTTTCATAATTCTATTTTAGCTTAATTTACGACTAAAATTTTTCTCCAAGTACTTCTTCGCCACACGACGGGACTTCCTCGCCGTTTAGTACTGCCCACCAAACTTCACGGGGAAATAGACCTATTGGGATTCCTATATCTTCGTCCCAGAATTCCTTTGCCTCACTCACTGAAAACGGTTTCAACGTTGATTCTGGGCATTCAGAATCAAGCTCTCCCTCCCCGGCTCCAGCGTGTCGGTATATGGTTTCGCTCACTTACTTTTAAGTGTAGCTATGCCCTAACTAAATGCCTAGCAGTTTGTATATTTTACTGCAGATATTCGTGAAGTTTGCGGGTATCTTTATGCTTACGCAACTTAGCAAGCGCTTTTGCTTCAATCTGACGAATACGTTCACGGGTAACGCTAAATTCTTGGCCAACTTCTTCCAGGGTATGACTTTTGCCATCTTCCAAGCCAAAACGCAGTTTCAAAATCTTTTGTTCACGCTCACTTAAAGAACTCAAAATTTGTTTGACTTGACCTTTAAGCAGCTGCTCGGATGCTGACTCGCTAGGGGTTTTAGTGTCTTCGTCCTCTATAAAATCACCTAGGACACTGTCCTCTTCGTCGTCACGTACCGATGCGTCTAGTGAACTAATATCTTGTTTGATTTTCATGATGTGCTCAACTTTATCTACGTCCATTTCCATGGCTGCGGCAATTTCTTCGTTGGTTGGCTCGCGGTTGAGTTCCTGTGTTAAGCGACGCTGAGTTCTGAGCAACTTATTTATGGTTTCTACCATGTGCACTGGAATACGGATGGTGCGGGCTTGGTCGGCAATTGCCCTAGTGATGGCCTGGCGAATCCACCAAGTAGCATAGGTGCTGAATTTAAACCCACGGTCTGGATCAAATTTTTCTACAGCCCGCAGAAGGCCAGTGTTTCCCTCTTGAATTAAGTCCAGTAGGTCTAACCCGCGTCCTACGTAGCGCTTGGCAATACTGACAACCAGGCGCATGTTGGCCTCGGCCATTTGGTCTTTAGCTTTTTTGTTTCCCTTAACAACTCTATATGCCAAAGCCAGCTCCTCTTGCGGTGTCAAAAGCGGGATTTTGCCAATTTCGCGCAAGTAAAGGCGCACTGAGTCGTCGGCAATATCATCGATGTAACTAGTATCTGCTACGACAACTTCTGGTTCTTCCTCTTCTGTTGCCCACTCGTCACTAATTTCTTCAGGAACTGGTTCGGTGGCCTGAATCACCTCAACCTCTGCTTCAGCTAATTCGTTATACAAATAATCAAGGACATCTATATTCGCCGGGGTATCCGGAATGAGTTTAAAAATATCGCGCTGATTTAGCTTACTGGCCTTTTTACCCTTTACCAGAAGCTGTTTGATCTGTTTATCAAAGCTCTTTACAGAAGTGTGTTGAACTTTGGTTGGTTGAACTTTTTTTGCCACTTTATAAGTACCCTTCCCCTTATTTAATTAGTTTATTGAGCTTATCGGCTTGGCTCGTTAGTTTTGCTAGCTCTTTTTCGTTTTCGGTTCGACCCATCGCGTTGGCAAGTAGGTGTTTTTGATTTGTTACATAACGGTCTATCAACCGGTGTTTGAGGTTTTCGGCCTGTTCGCGTAAATCGCTGTAGTCCAGGTCGGCGTAAAGCTCCTCAAACTGTAGTGAACAAATTTTAACATAATCGATGATGTTGGGCAACTTTGCGGATAAACTCGTGTCATTTTTAATTTCTGGGTTTTGCTTTAAGAAATTGTACAATTGACGACTAGGCCCATCAGTAAAAAATTGTTCTTGGCATTTTTTTAGTAGGTCGCGCAGTTTGGGCTGGGAAAGGACCATGGCTAAAAAGTGATCCTGCAGTTTTTGATATTCCATGACAGCCGAATTCGAAGGTTCGTCTTGGCTTATTTTGCGACGTAGTGTTTTTTCAACTAACTTGGTTGATGTTAGTTTAGCTTGCAAAGTCTCAAAACTTGTGTCGGTTAATTCAGCAATTTGTTTTAAATAATGCTCACGCTCTACCCCATCGCCCAAACTCCGGATTGTTGGCAACAGCGCATCGGTAAAAGCTCTTTTGCCTGGCGCAGTTTTTAAATCTAGCTCGCTTCGATAGCGATCAATCAGCCAGTCCGGCGCATCCTGCGAGCCTTCAATTGCTTCTTGCCAAAGCTTCACATCTTTACGCACCAGCTCGTCTGGGTCTTTTGCGCCAACTATATTAATAATGCGCAGAGCCACACCAGCTTTTTGAGCCAGCGGAATTACTCGCTCGGTTGCGGCGATGCCGGCACGGTCGGCATCAAAACTAAGACGGATGTCACCGGTAAATCGTTTTAGCTCACGCAGGTGCATTTCTGTCATGGCAGTACCAGCGCTTGCTACCACATTGGAAATGCCAGCCTGGTGACTACTAATAACGTCTAGGTTGCCTTCTGCAACAACCACAAAGCCGTCTTTGCGAATTGATTCACGCGCCATATGCAACCCGTAAACTTGATGGCTTTTGTCATACACAACTGTCTGCGGTGTATTAATATATTTTGGTGAATCGGGTTGGTCGCGCAGTAAACGGGCTGTAAAACCAACTACCGCTCCCCGTCCATCACAAAGCGGAATCATAATGCGGCCGCGGAACATATCACCTGTGCCGCTTTGGCGCTGAACTACAAGGCCAGTTTGTTTCATCTCCTCAACTGTGTAGCCTCTTTTAGTTAAAAAAGTTGTTAGCGCGGCATGGGTATTAGGCGAATAGCCCAATTGCCACTCCAGAACGGTTTTTTTACTAAAACCGCGCTTTTTTATGAGATATTCAAGCGCCGTATTGTTAGCCGTAAGCTGTTTTTGATAAAATTTTGCCGCTAGCTCCAAGATTTCTAGTGTTCGGTTTTTGCGTTGGGCATTCACCTGATTGGACCTGCCTTGAAATTGCTCTAGCTCTACGCCAGCCTTCCTGGCCAATTGCTCTAGTGCGCCTTTAAAATCAAGGCCTTCCATTTCCATTACAAAACCAAAAATGTCGCCGCCTTTTCCACTAGAAAAGTCATGCCATATCTGTTTTTCGGGACTCACCATGAAACTAGGTGTTTTTTCGTTAGTCCAGGGGCTTCTGCCTTTATAATTACTGCCGGCGCGTTTAAGCTGGATGTACTCAGCAACAACATCCTCAATATTTAGCCGGCCCTTAATTTCACTCACCGCATCCATACGCTATTAGTATATAGGTTATAAGTTGCAGGTTACAGCTTAAGCGTTTTTGCATATTCTGTACCACAACCCCTATACCCTGCTAGAATAAAGCTTATGCAACCGAATGAAGTAGTAAATCCTTCTGTCCCGCCAGCCCCCGAGGGGTCGCCCCCCGCGGTTACGCCAAAAAACGATCCCCCTGAACAGGCTGGTCAATATGACTTTATCCTTAAAGATAAGCCGAAGCCAAAAAAGAGCTTATTGCCCCACATTACCGACCTGTCTCAGCCAGTTCGGCTTGCAGCGGGAGGTATAATCGCTTTTATTATACTGGCACTACTGTTTGTGCTCATTATTGGCAACCATACCTCCGGCAGTGATAAGTTGGTCGCAGTTGTCGCGCAGGGCCAGGAAATTATTAGGATAGATACGGAAGCCACACAACAGGCCAAGAACTCCAGCTCGGCCACCCAGAATCTAATATCAACAAGCTCTGCTGTTCTGTATAGTCAACAGATTGAGATGACTCAATATCTTAAGAACAATAATATCAAGGTTTCTAAAGCTGGGTTGAACGCCAACCTCAACAAAAATACTGATGCCCAACTTCAGTCTGCCTCCCAAAATAGTAATTTCGATAGTTTCTACCTGTCATATCTCAAGAAACAACTAAACAGTTACCAGCTTGCCCTGCAGACCGCCCACAAAAGTGCCGGCAAAAGCGGTAAAGAAATTTTGTCCAAAGATTTTAATAGCATCCAGACCCTTCTTAAAGATCCACAGTTAGTCGGCGTCCCGAACTAAAATTATTATTTGTCTGCTACCAGGTTATGGCTGTGGCGTATTAAGTCCTGGACTTCTTCCCAGCTCAACTGACCTGTTAAAACCAGGGTGTTCCAGTGTTTTTTGTTGAGGTGATAGCCGGGCATGACGCTTTCGTATTTTTCACGCAAGGTTACTGCTAGCAGTGGGTCGCATTTTAGGCTGATGCTCACTGGAATCTTGCCCTCCGTTATCAAAGCAAACATTTTGTCGTCCACCTTATAGACAGCCACTCCTTCACCAAACGGATAATCCAGCCTGGCATTGGGCATACTGAGCAAATATTCTTCGACGGTTTTATGATTTATCATCTTGCCTGTTTATCTGGTAACTACTTGTCTTCCTTCTTTTTATCAAGGCGGTCAAGTCTTAGGCCCTTTACAACATAGTAGATAACGGCAATTACGGCTAGTAGTGTGACTATTGATGAAACTATTTGGCCCCATCCGAGTACTAACGTGCGGTGGCCAAAAGTCATCCAATAGTCTGTAGATTTTGTATCCTGGCCAATCACATTCCAGACAGAACTGGTTAAATTATTTTGGCTGCCCACCAAAAAAGTTACTATTGGGTTCACAAAGCCTTCAACAACCGATTTTACCGTCGCGCCGGCTTGAGTACCTATCGCCAAACCTACGGCCAGGCCAACGACACCTTGCTCGCGTACAAATGTCATAAATCCAAATCCACGTTTCGCCATATTTACCTCCTTAAATTACTAAAAATATTATAGCACTTTTAAGGAGTTATACTTGTTCTGGCGCGGCTATGTTGAGTAGCTCTAGACCGCTCTTTAAAACTCGGGCGTAGGCGCTAACTAGCGCCAGGCGAGTTGATTCACGAGGATCGCCAACCACCCTGCACTTTTCATAGAAACCATTAAAAACTTGTGCAAGTTCATAAAGATAAGTGCATATATGATGTGGCATTAGCTCAGTGGTAGCCTTGTCAATAACTTCGGGATATTCACTTATTTTACGTACTAAAATCCGTTCTGGTTGTTCAAGATCTGGTATCTGGCTGGCTGGCTGAACTGATGACTTTTTTAAGATACTACGCGCACGGGCATGGGCATATTGCAAGTACGGACCGCTGTTACCCTCTAGACTGATTGATTCTGCCAAGTCATAAACAATATCTGACCCTAGACGATGCTTCAAAAACCCATACTTTATAGCGGCATTTCGGACGGAGTCAGACTTATGTCCAAATTGTTTTTCTACTGCTCGGTCTACATCAAGCATGAAGCTCACGGCACTATACACATCACCTGTGCGGCTACTCATTTTGCCACTACTTAAACTTACAAATCCATGATATATGTGCTGAGTTTTATCAGATAATGGCTTATCAATTTCCGCCAGCGCTGCTAGCATAACTTTAAAATACTCAGCCTGTTCATGGGCCGTGATGATTATCGAACGGTCAGCCCTGGGATAATTTTTGGCTTTGAGTTTTGCCAAACCTAGATCTTTTGTCTCATAGGTAGGTAGCCCGGCGGAAGTTATAAAAACTCGTGTATGTAGACCTGCCTTTTCGCCTTCGTAAACTATAGCCCCATCACTTTTTTTGAATACCTTATCTTCATATCCACGAACTAGTTTGACACCGACATCAGCAGCCTCACTTTCAAAATATTGTTCAGTCTTCTCGACATTTAGATCTTCTAGCGTAAGCTCAAAGTGCGCTAAGCTCCTTTCTTTCCCCCACTTGTAAAGCCTGTCCACTTCAGGATTGTCTTGTTTATATATATGCCCATTTATCTGATTAATTTCTGACTTGGCTTGCTCATCTGTCTCATAAGCCTTGGCGCCTTTGGCGTAATAGATACCGATGTTAAACTTTACAATATCAGTAATTTTTTCCGGATCTATTCCCTCTTTTTGCATGCCCCAGATTGCCTTTGCGACATGCAAACCAACGTCGCCATGGTAGCTAAGTCGGTGCACTCTGGAACCCGTAGCTCTTAAAAGGCTAGCTATCGCATCGCCCGTAATATAGCTGTAGGCGTGGCCAATATGCATCTCTTTGAAGGGGTTAGGATCCCCAAATTCGACCAGAACTTCTTGGTTGGCACGTGGTTTTGGTAACTCGCTTGCCGAAAGAGCAGATCGAGCTAAGGCATCGTTTGTTAGAGTAAAATTAATGAACCCTGGACCGGCGATTTCAACCTTGGACACAAATTCGTTATGGAAACCTTTCTGAATTACCTCGGCAATTTCACGCGAATTTTTATTCAACTTCCCCGTTAACCGCATGGCTATGTTGGTAGAATAATCGCCAAACTGCGGTTCTGGACGAGTCAATTCGGGTTCTATGTCGACTCTAAATAGCTCCTGACATATCTTTTTTATGCTTTCTTGTAATTCTTGCATCTTATCTAGATTGTATCAGGCTACTTCTTGGAGTGCGACTGCTCGGGACGCATAAATACCCATACTGCTAAATACATAACGCCGATTAGAACAAAAAACAGTCCAGTCATGTTGATTGCCCTGGGATGCCCAAATGGGTCAATTACTCTATCTGAGACACTTATGATAATCCCGCTAGGGTTAGTAACGGCGTCCCAGCTGTTCCAGCGCAAATCACGACCTATATATATTCCAAAACTGCTGATTAAAATTATCAGCGCCACAGCTATACCGCTCGCCTGCCCGCTCAGCCTTTTAAGAAGTTGCTTATGCATCAGATACAGGCTCGTGAATCCGAGAATAAATCCGCATATTGTCAGAACCCCCATCAAGACGATATCAAACAGCTGGTTGATTTCGCCGTTTGTAGAAACATGTACAAAGTCGGTCAAAACATACCAGGTATTCGGTAAGAAAATTAGCCATAATGCACTTAAACTGACGTTCTGCCAGCTTAGCCATCGGCTCTTCTTTAAACGATTGGTTAAAATCCAAATTATCACAAGGCTGATCCAGGCCAGGCCCAAGTTCCATAACAGGTACCAGAAGTGGAAAGTACCAGTTAATACAACGCGCACGCCAAAAAGTGCCGCGAATAATCCGCTCAGTAGCCCAAGGGCCTGTAGATACCGCTTTTCCATCGAGTTTAATGACCTCATTGCAAATATATTATACAGCTAAACAGGGGTGAACTAAAACTCTCAACCGTAGCGGACCAAGAATGTCGGGCTATCCACAAGATGTTCTAGGCGAAAGCGTAATTCAGTTAGTGCTTGAGCTCGGCTGGCGGTATCCATACCAAGAACATTCATCGCCACATAGGGTTCATGAACATTCATACCACAAAAAGCCAAGGTGCCATGATTAATCGGGTGCAGTATTTGGTTTATGTTTGCTTTGTGGAGTCCGCTAACTTGATAATAATCTGCCGGGCCTCCGGCTCCGGCGATAACCATGGCTTGTTTGCCGCGCAGAAGTCCGTTGTTATAGATTTTTCCGCCATCCCAGGCCGCACCCATAGCCAGCACTCTGTCAAACCAGCCCTTTAAAATAGCAGGTACGCTGAACCACCAAATCGGTGATACAAATAGAACAATTTCGGCAATTCTGAGCTTTTGAATTTCACCAACTATATCTGGGGAAAATGCGTAGTCCAGCCGCGCAGCGTGCTTTTGCTCGAGCATATAATTAAAATGGTTGCCACTGGTGGTAACAAAATCCCATTTCTGGGCGGCGGGATTAAAGCCTTGGCCATATAAATCACTAACTACCACGTTATGTCCTTGGTGGCTCAAGACTTCAACAGCTAGATTCTTCATCGCCGAGGTAAACGACGATGGCTCATGATGCGCGTAGACTATTAGAACGTTCATCCCACCCTCTGGTTAAACAATAGTTGGCCGCAAATACGGCTTAAGCATATTGTAGCTTAAGCGGGGCCAATTAGGGAGTGGTTGATGCCTCTATCCGGCAATATCTTACGCGTTCGCACCCAGAGGGCGAACCATCTGGTCTTGCAAATGAAAAATCATTTGGCTAATTTTCCAATTGCCTCCAGTAGTTTTTACAAGGATATAGTCAATTGTCCCACGGACTGTCCAAGCGTATCTATCCCCCCTGTCGGCAACGTAATGTACGTTTTCCACCGCTGTAGTTACTCTAGCCCGGCGCGAGTTAAGCATTCGTACGCCCAGGCGCCTAACAAAGTGCCTGGTGGCATAAAAATATGCCCCAATTTCCTTGCGCCAGTTTTCAATTAGACGCTTCTTGGGCATAATTGCCGGCATTTCACCGCTCAGGGCTTTGTTGTCTACAAACGGCTTTCTAACAAAATATTCTTCTAAGCGTTCCCACTGCTTCATGTCCTGCAGCAAGGCTACTTTTAGTACTATGTCTTTTATCTGTTGTTTATCGCTCATTTCAAACCTCCTATCTGAAGCTTTGATTTTGCATTTTTAGTGTAGATTCTCATACTGAGAGTCAGCTTACAGCCCTGTTTTTTTGGGGTCAAAAAGAACCCAGGGGCTATTTATATTTTACCACTCGTTTAGTCCACTATATTGAAATTTGGATACTAAAATGGCGGAAGGGATGGGATGGCGTCCGCCTAGGCGGACTATTTCCGCTCGGGTCGTGCTCGAAAGACTGCTTTCTGCGCGTGACCACTCGTTACACGAACCCGCAGCTATGCTGCCTATGGGTTCTAGCCCCACCACTGACCACTCCCCATAGCTCCACAAAAGCGGAGCGACGGGGATTGGCGG